>Ga0209091_10000128_pt1 | contig 72438 bp, 66 predicted proteins | sample ArcticOcean_MG_C_6_FD_187438 | JGI IMG/M metagenome (GOLD analysis project Ga0209091, IMG submission 187438) | Marine microbial communities from western Arctic Ocean - ArcticOcean_MG_CB8_128 (SPAdes) (version 2) | ecosystem: Environmental > Aquatic > Marine > Oceanic | place: Arctic Ocean...
AATTGAACAAGCGCGCTTAAGAGTTGGCGAGAACATCGCTATACAAGGAAATTTAGATCCAGCTCTTTGCTTAGCCCCCTGGGAAGTGGTGAAAAATCAGACGCTTCAGATATTAAAGTCAGCTGGAAACAAACCAGGGCATATTTTTAACCTTGGCCACGGTGTACTTCCAGAGACGAATCCTGAAATTTTGGAAAAAGTTGTCGAGCTAGTTCATAGAGAAACCTCGAGCGGGTCTAAACCCCGATCATGACCAGAAACATCGTCATCATCGGAGGAGGTATATCTGGTCTTTCCGTCGCATACCGCCTAGAAAAATTGTTCGCTAGTGATCCTCCCAACATAACTCTTCTCGAAAAATCTAGTGCAATAGGGGGAAAAATTCGAACCTCAAGTTTTCTCGGACACCAGATCGATGAAGCAGCTGATGCTTTTCTTACCCGAGTGCCTTGGGGACTGGATCTTTGCAGCGAGCTAGGAATCGCGGCTGATTACATTAGCCCAGCTTCATCCAAAGCATACGTGGTTGTCAATGGGAGTCTTCGGCAATTGCCATTGGGTTTGGTCCTTGGTGTTCCGACCAAGTTTTTGTCATTACTTAAGTCTCGGATAGTAAGCCCTTTATCGGCTATTAGAGCCGGTTTAGATCGAATAAAACCCGATGACTGGCCTGGCCACGATGAGACCGTAGGCGAATTAATCCGGAGACGCCTCGGTCCGGAAATAGCTGAGAAGCTCGTCGACCCTCTTATAGGCAGCATTAATGCAGGGGATACAGATCTACTCGATCTAGGTCTTGTAGCCCCTCAACTCGAAGCAGCTGCCAGAAATAATAAAAGTCTCATAAACGGCCTACGAAACCAAGCTGCTCAGGGCGGCGATAAGGCAAGTCCAGTTTTTTGTAGTTTCCCTGAAGGAATGAGTTACCTGACCAACACCCTTCGAAGCCAGCTTAAACACACAGATGTTCAAACAAACATCGAAGTTACCTCTGTGCTCAATCATGCAAAAGGCCTTAAAGTCTCAGCTCAAGGAATTCCCGATACTCTCGCTGACGCAGTAGTTATCGCTACCCCTGCTAATGTTTCATGCAAGTTTTTCGACAGTACTCCAAGTGTTATTTCTCTATTACAGCAAATTGAATTTTCTTCTGTTGCTCTAATCACTATCGGTTATAGGCGTTCGGACATACTCAACCCCTTAAATGGTTCGGGAATGTTGGTACCTAGAAGCGAAGGACTGCTAATGACAGCTTGCAGTTGGGCAAGCAGCAAATGGCCGCACTGGGTTGACGACAACCATGTTGTGTTCCGGGTTTCCGTTGGGCGTTACGGTGATAATCGATTTAATGCCTACGATGACTCATCACTCGTCAGGCATGTAGCTGATGAGCTCAAAAATCTTTTAGAAATAGAAGGAGAATTTATTGAGTCACGTATTTCTAGATGGCCAAATTCATTCCCGCAATACAAACGGGGCCATGAAACGTTAGTGGATTCAATTGATACTCAGATCAAGACCGACTTACCGGGGGTCTTTCTAACCGGTTCTAGTTATCGTGGACTCGGAATACCAGCGTGTATCCGGCAAGGAAATGAAGCCGCAAGAGCTGTCACGGACTACCTAAGGCAATGAAGCAGCGTTATCGTTTCGCTGCTGCCACTACATGCGGCGCAATAACAGCTTTTTCTCTACCACCCTGGGGTCTTTGGCCCATCGCAATCATCGGGTTAGGAATTTTCCTCAAACTCTTAGATTCATCTAGCTGGAAAATTCGCCTAGCTACAGCTTGGTTTTTTTGGGTGGGCTTTTACGTCATAGGTCTTGTTTGGATGATAGATCTAACTTTTCCAGGATGGATTCTCGCAACACCTATTGAAGCTCTAATTATGGCGCTGCCATTTCTACTTCTTCCAAACTTCGGTATCTTGAAAAGAGTTGGATTCCCTGCAGCACTAATAGTTGGTGAATCGATACGTTGGGTTATCCCCTTTGGTGGAGTACCAATGTCAAACCTTGCGTTGGGTCAGGTTGATGCGCCTTGGGTGTCAGTTGTCAAAATAAGTGGACCACTTCTTCTAATCGGAATGCTTGGTCTAGCTGCCAGTGCCTTCGAAGCTATTCTTGTCCGACGGTTCGTTTCAGCTTCTATGTTTCTAATAACAATTCTTGCGACAATGACTATCGCTAGTTTGGCTCCTACATCAACCGTCGACTCTTTAATACAGGCTGGCGTAGTGCAAGCCGGAGGAGAATTAGGGACTCGAGCTGTATCCAGCAACCAAGCAAATGTTTTCGATCGTCATGTTAGCGCTCTAGAAAAAAATAAGATCCCAATGGATCTAGTCGTTTGGAGCGAAAGTAGCGCGATCAGTGATGGCCCTTTGGAAAACAGCGTGCACTTAAGTCAATTAGCGACAATCGCTACCGCCCGTAATACAACAATAATTGCGAATTTTTCGGAACGAGATGGAAGTTATTTTAAAAATGTTTCCGTAGTTGTTGCTCCAAAAGCCGGTCTATTGGACCGGTATGAGAAAACGCATCTGGTGCCTTTCGGCGAATATATTCCATTTCGTAAAGTCCTAGATCGGTTCACGGATCTATCAATGGTCCCTCGGGATGCCTTACCCGGCCAAAAACCAGGCGTCATGGATAGCCCCTTTGGGCCAATAGGAAACGCTATTTCATTCGAAATTTATTTCCCAGAACAAACAAGACGAGCAATCAACAATGGAGCTCGCATCATCACAAATCCGACTCTCGCATCTTCCTATACAAACTCGGCTGTGCCCAGCCAATCCCTAGCGAGCGCACGTTTACGCGCGATTGAGACGAGTAGATGGGTGCTCCAGGCGTCGACTACGGGATTCTCAGCAATTATTGATCCGGATGGAAAAGTAATAGAAAAAACAAAGCTAAAGAATCAACAAGTTTTAAGTTCGCCGGTTGAGCTACGGTCTGGTAAGACCTGGGCGGTTTCGCTAGGAAAAGCAAACATCACTTGGTTCTCTATTCTCCTACTCGTTCTAGTTGGATGTTTTTTCAGGCTTCAATCATTAAAGTCACCGGTCCGTCATTGACGATGTGAACCTGCATCTCTGTTCGAAAACGCCCAAGCCCCAGTTCAGCGCCATGGCTTTCTAGCCGCTGACAGAATAGATCAATTAACGGCTCTGCATGTTCAGGTCGCGCAGCCTCAACAAAAGAAGGTCGACGACCTTTGCTTGCATCGCCGTAGAGAGTGAACTGACTGACTACAAGTATTTCTTTACTCATTTCTGCAACCGAAAGATTCATCAAGCCAGCGGAGTCTTCGAAAACTCTCAGGTTCCATAGTTTATCTGCAAGTTTCGTAGCAGTCAGATCTACATCAGAGTGAGTGACACCAACAAAAGCGCACAATCCTCTACCTATTTGTCCGGTTAGCTCACCATCGCTTCTGACAGATGCTTCTAATACTCGCTGCAATAGAACTCGCACTTCTGAAACCTTCACTTTCTTAGACCTCTTATAAATTGATCATAAGCACTAGTCTTTGAATCCCATGGTTACCGGACGGTAGCCTTTACATGGGTTCAATATTTGTAACACCCAGTCTGAGGTTCTATGTCCGTCGAGCGTCCGCTTCGTATCGCTTTTTTAACTTATCGAGGCCACCCATATACCGGAGGACAAGGCGTATACACGCGTCACATGGCCCGCGAATTAACGAAATTAGGACATTCGGTAGAAGTTTTTTCTGGCCCTCCCTACCCACATCTAGACGACGGTGTCTCTCTCACAGAGCTACCCAGCCTTGACTTGTATAGAATGCCCGATCCTTTTCGAAGGCCCCGGCTATCCGAATTCAAAGACCGTTATGACGTTTTAGAATACTTGGTTACCTCTTTAGCAACATTCGCCGAACCATTGACATTTAGCTTGCGTGCTAACCGAGAATTAGCTGGACGGTTTAATGATTTCGATGTTGTTCATGACAATCAATGTCTCGGGTACGGAATTTTAAAAATCCATAAATCAGGGCTTCCAGTTCTCGCTACGATTCACCATCCGATTACCGTTGACCGCCGGCTTGAAACAAAGCATGCAACCACCCGTTGGAAGCGTTTTACTAAAAATAGATTTTACTCTTTCACCCGAATGCAAACAAAAGTTGCGCAAAAACTACCAAGAATTTTAACAGTTTCTACTAATAGTTTTGATGACATCGTAGCCGATCACGGAATCTCACCTGATCGGCTTCACATAGTTCATGTCGGGGTAGATTCTTCTCAATTCATTCCGCTACCAGAAGTCTCGGTTGTCCCCGGACGATTGATGACCACAGCTAGTGCAGATGTTGCAATGAAAGGCCTTGCATTTCTTCTTGAGGCATTAGCAAAAGTTCGAACTGAAGATCCCAATATCCACCTCATTGTCATTGGAAAACCTAAATATGACTCAAAAGCAACGGCACTGATTAAAGATCTGAAGCTCGAAAGCCATATTGAGTTCATAAGTGGCGTGCCGGACGAGAAAATCGTGGAACTATACAGCACAGCAGAATTAGCAATTGTTCCTTCGCTATATGAAGGATTTTCTCTGCCTGCCATTGAGGCCATGTCATGTGGAGTGCCTCTAATAGCCACTACCGGAGGAGCACTTCCTGAAGTCGTAGGAGAAGATGGCGTAACAGCGTTGCACGTACCTCCTGGCGATGCTGTAGCTCTAGCGAACAAAATTCGCTGGGCTCTAAACCAATCATCGCTTAGAGAAACCATTGGGCAACAAGGTAGGTCGCGTGTTGTCTCCAATTATTCCTGGCGTTCCACTGCAGAGAAGACCGTAGAACATTATTACGCCTTATTGAATTCTCTGAAACAAACAAACTCTGCAGGTGGCGCAAAGTAATGCTCACAGTCGACTACAACCGGCTCGGAGCAGCCGCAGATGATTTAGTTCTGGATATGGGATGCGGAGCAGGACGACACGCTTTTGAGTTTGTGCGTCGAGGGTGTCGAATAGTTGCTCTCGATTACAGTTTCTCAGAACTTCTCGATGTCCGAAACACCTTTGCAGCAATGATCCACTCAGAAGAGATACCGGCAGACTCTTCTGGCCAACCGCTTCGTGGTGATGCTCTCAACTTGCCATTTCCCGATGACACATTCCACCGAATTATCTGCTCCGAAGTTCTCGAACACATTACTAATGACCAGCAAGCGATCGCGGAGCTTTTCAGAGTTCTACGCCCCGGCGGCACCATAGCTGTAACCGTGCCAGCCTGGTTTCCAGAAACTATTTGCTGGAAGCTAAGTAGTGAATACTACGCTCCTAAAGCTGTCGGTGGACATGTCAGAATTTATCGTCGCTCCAAACTTGAATCGGAACTTAGAAACGCTGGCTTCCGAAACGACGGTATCGGTAGAGCTCATGCTCTCCACTCACCTTATTGGTGGCTGAAATGTGCAGTCGGTCCTAAAAAGCAAGACAATTTTCTAGTGCGCATATTCCATAAACTTTTAGTTTGGGACATAGTGAAAAGACCTCGAATCACTCGGGCTGCAGAAAAACTACTCAACCCATTAATCGCCAAATCAATTGTTCTCTACGGTTCAAAACCAGATTATCGGTAGGTCAAAAATGTCTCCCGAATTTATGGGTGTCCTGGCTCAGGAACACCTAACAGAAACAGCTGAGTCTATAGTCAAACATCAACAACCAAATGGAATGATTCTTTGGTTTGAGAACAGCCATGCCGACACCTGGAACCATACTGAGGCTGCCATGGCTCTTAGCGCCACTGGGTTTACTCATAACGCTGAGAAAGCTTACGAGTGGTTAAAAAATGCGCAGAACCAGGATGGCACTTGGTATCACTACTATCTAAAAAATAGTATCGAGGATTCAAAAGTTGATACAAACTGTTGCGCGTATGTTGCCACAGGAATTTTGCATCACTTCCTGATCACGGCGGACAGATCTTTCCTCGAAGAAATGTGGCCTGTAGTAAGGTCCGCCCTTGATTTTGTGGTTGGTTCTCAGACTACCTCAGGTCATATTCCGTGGGCTTTGCATAGCGATGGAACACCATGGTCATACTCACTCCTCACTGGCTCTTCCTCGATTTTCCACTCGCTAAGGAGCGGGCTCTCCATAGCCCAAACCCTAGGAATAGATTGTCCTCAATGGGAACTATCGGCTCTTCGAATAGCTGATCTCATTGCTCATCACGAAGACCAATTTGAGCCTAAATATAGGTGGGCAATGGACTGGTATTATCCAGTTTTGTCTGGTGCGATACATGGTGAAAAAGCTGTCACTCGACTTAACGAAGGATCCTCAAAGTTTTTACTCGCTGACCAAGGAGTTAAGTGTGTTTCTGATCAGCCGTGGGTAACCGCAGCAGAGACTTGTGAATGCGCACTTGCCTATCTAGCGACTGGAGATGAACATCGCGCCCGACAGTTATTTGCGGCGACCGAAGCAATGAGAGACAAAGACGGCGCATACTTTACAGGGTTGGTTTATCCCGAACACATCACTTTCCCTGACGGGGAACGCTCGACCTATACGAGTGCAGCAATTATTCTCACGGCCGACGCCTTGGATAACAAATCAGAAGCTTCGCGACTGCTGATTGGTGACAACATCCCAACGCTTAGATAATTTCCAAGACCTTACAAATCAATTTTTTGTAAGATACGCAAACTCCCGACGGCAGCATAATCTACAAAACTCTGGCTATCTAAAGCCTTGAGATAGATTTCATAGGGCGGCCGTCCTCCATCGTCAGGGTCAGGGAAGACATCGTGTATCGCCAACAAACCACCAGTGCAAACTTTGGGCGCCCAGCTATCGAAGTCAGCATGAGCTGGTATCGGCCCATGCCCTCCATCAATAAAAACCAACGAGCATGAAGCTTCCCAAAAATAGCTGACAATTAAAGCGTCTCCAACGATCACAACAACTGCCGACTCCATACCAGCAGTTTCAAGATTTTTTCTTAACTCCGGCAAGGAGTCCATCCGTCCAGTTTCTGAATCCACCAGACTCGAGTCATGGTGATCCCAACCTTCTTGCATTTCTTCCGAACCACGATGGTGATCAATCGTAAAAACTGTTGCCCCTATCTCAAGTGCCGCCGACCCTAAATAGATTGTGGACTTACCACAATATGATCCAACTTCGATTATGGGGCCCTTGACGCCCACCTCAGCTACAGCCTGGTAAAGGGCCATTCCTTCTTCATGAGGCATAAAACCTCTACAGCTTTGAGCTGCTTTCTGATGCTCGACTCTCACGCTATCTACCTCTTCGAAACAGAAAATTATTAAGGAAAATAAATTTGCCTACCCACAGCAAACCGAAAGAGCCAAGATTGGCCAAAAGTACAAGAAAAGTCGATTCCGCTACTTGACTGACTATTACTACCGCCCCAGTCGATAGGAACAAACCTACAAGATTAAATGCCCAAAAAGGAAGCACTTCAATTCGTATCGAGTGCCTATCGGTCAGGTTCCAAACCCAACGACGGTTCAGATAATAAGCAGGCAGAGATGCTATCGACACTGCCCAAAAATTAGCCCATAGCGGAGCCCATCGCGCAATCTCGATCCCTGACCACAAAGCACTCTGGGTAACGATCAGCGAGACGATGGAGACGACAGAAAATTTTAATAGCTTTGCCCGCTTCTCACACAACCAACCCATAGTTAGCTCAATTGTATGGAAAGTCTCTTCCTATTCGGCTTTAGCAGGTGGACGATAAAAAACTAGGAGTAAAAGAACAGCAGACAAAACCCCACCGCCAAGAGTGACTGCGAACCAGCCTGTGCCACTCCACTCTATACCCATCAAATTATCTAAAGAATATTTACCTGAACCCAGCAAAGCTAGACATGCAGCTAACGATGCGAGCACAAATGTGTACTCCCACCCGTTTCGAATAACAAAAAAACCTTTATCGCGATGCCCAACCCAACCTGCTACAGACATCACTCCTACATATGCCATTGCGGTTATCGGAGTAAAAAATCCAGCGGCTAGACCTAGCCCTGCGCCTATCTCTACTGAACCCGCCATGTGCGCATGAAATAATCCTGGTTTCAGTCCCTCCGAGGTAAACCATTTCCCTACTCCGGCTATTCCCCCCCTGTATTTAGCAATACCATGCAAAGCCAACACAATTCCAAGTGTCAACCGCATTAGCAGCAGTCCTAAATCATAAGCATCTTGGTCCATATACCGAATCCCCTTAGCTGAGACTGAAGAGTAGCGCCAACCACAAGTTCTAACTAACTTATTAATTGGCTAATCACTATTTATAAGGTGATTGGCTGCCATCTCAAAATAGTCGAGCATTTTTTTCTCAAGATCACCTTCTAAATTTGCTTCCAAAAGAGATGTTCTCATATGCCGAAACCATAGATCACGTTCCTGGATACCTACTTCAAGGTGCATATGTCGCATCCGAAGTCTCGGATGCCCGCGTGTCTCTGAATACTGAGTAGGACCACCCCAGTACTGGGCCAAAAACATGGCTAACCAATAACGCGATGGTTCAAGATCATCAGGGTAAAGCTTCCTCAGGTTTTCATCCTCGGCAACTTTCACATAAAATCGAGTACACAAATCTTGAAACCATTGTTCTCCACCAACTAGTTCATACACATTCTCAGACTCAGCTTCAGTGGGCATCAATCAGCTCTCATACCTATAAACATTCGTAGCGCGCTCTTCAAAACCCATCCGCTTATATAGCCGATTTGCCGCTTCGCGAGATGGTCGAGAAGTCAAATCTATGGTCCGCGCCCCTTCTTCGTTAGCAATTTCGATAGCAGCAAGATTCAATTTCTCTCCTACTCCAAAACCCCTGACGCTTTCATCTACCACAACATCTTCTATCCATGCTCTTTTGCCAGTAGGCAACGGGAACATTGCCAAAGTCAAGGAACCCACTATTTTTCCTTCCACGCGAGCAAGCAGAACGTTGCAGGCACAATGACTAATAATTTCCTCTAAATCATTCTGACAGGGAGGCTCTGATGTTTTTGACAATTGTGGCACCAGGCGCGCAAACGCATTTACCACTTCATCATCAATCTTTGTACAGACCTCTATTTCTACAATCACAAGCTGTGCACTCACTTTCTATTATTGTGCATGGGGTTCATCGTACGGATTGAACCAACACCGGATAGCATTTTTTATTGTGCAACATCTCCAGTGGGTAGAACAACCGATTGTCCATGACGCTATCTTCCTCACAGCGTTTACTGGTTGGAATGATGCTGGTGATGCGGCAAGCGAAGCAGTTAAATATCTAACACGAAGATTTGATAGCAGATTAATCGCATCGATAGACCCGGAATATTTCTACGATTTTGCTTCCCTGCGCCCAAATGTCAGGCTAGAAGGCGATGAGCGTCACATTGACTGGCCCGCAAACGAAGTCCGAATGGCAGAACTTGATGATGGTCGCTCTTTGATAACGATGGTGGGAATTGAGCCAAGGCTGCGCTGGCAAACCTATGCGAAGACGCTCACAACGATTGCAAGCGAGCTAGACGTAAAGACGGCGATTACTCTCGGAGCATTGCTAACGGACACGCACCATCAAGCACCTATAGAAGTAATCGGTGCTTCCAGCAACAAAATCGTTAACCGCAACGAAGGGCTCGAACAATCTTCTTACGAGGGCCCAACAGGAATCGTCGGAGTCTTAAACGAATCATTTCATTCAAAGGGATTCACAAGTCTCTCATTCTGGGCCAAAGTACCGAGCTATATTGGTCATTCTCCGTCGCCCAAAGCTGCGCTTGCACTTGCAAAAAGAACCACAGATTTTCTTAATATCCCCTTAGCGGCTAACGATCTACAAATAGCGGCAGCTAATTATGAAGAACAATTAGACGCTCTAGTTGCTAGCGATCCGAACCTCTCACAATACGCTGACCAAATTCTTGAGGATATAGCAGGGCAAGCAGCTGATGAAATAGGTGAAATGGCTGACAACCCACAAGAAATGATTGATGAACTGGAACAGTACTTGCGACAGCAAGACGAATAATAAATCTATTTAGAGCTGTCCTCAGTTCTATTTTTCGTTCCAAGGCAGAGATCGCGGTGGATCAAAAGTTACGTCTTGTTTAATACCATCGATTGCGGCAAATGCTGAATCCACCCATCGCTCAAGACCTGCTAATGGCACAGGCAGTGAATCTCTAGCGAACCAACCAGCATCAGACGTTTCCAACAAATGCCGGTCAAGCTTGCCTCCAATGGCTCGACAGTGGAAAACCATTGAATACAAGGGAATCTGGGTAAACCCCTGACGCATCCCATCAACAACAGAGATAAGAGAAAGCGGCTCGCACTGAATACCGGTTTCTTCATAAACCTCTTTAATCGCAACCTCTACCGGGGAATACCCGACATCAGCCCAACCGGTCGGATACAACCATACCCCGCTATCAGATCGCTGAATGAGCAAAATATGGCCTTCGTCATTAGATACGACTGCACCTACAGCGCACTTAGGGGTAACGTATCCTGCCACCCCAGAGCCAACCATACGCATCCATTCATCGGCTACTGCCTCAGCATCTACCTCAACATGAACCCGACTACGAATTTCAGCTGCGACTTTCAGAATCTCTTCATAGCGTTCCTGCTCATACAAACTCTCAGTAAATCCAAGTCCGGTACGAGCTATACCTGAAAGCATTTCTGCCCACTGAAGTAGATCTTGGCCCGTTACTTTTTCTAAAGCCATTTGCACACAACTCTCAATCAATTTGGGATAGGGCGTGGCTCAGAGCTAACTCAATCTCAGCCTGATGAACAACACTTATAGCTGGCCCTTCCGAGCCAGTCACGTAAAATGAGTCCACTACTTCATTCGATAACGTCTGTATTTTGGCGTACCGGATATCTAATCCCATTTCCGCAAGCACTCGAGTCACGTGATACAAAACCCCCAACCGATCTTCTGTTCGAATTTCAATAATTGTCGCATCCGTCGCAAGTTCAGTATCAAACGTAATTATCGTCGGTGCCTCCACAGCAGCTAAAGCGGTGCGGCGTTTATACACTTTTGAGCGTTGGGCTATGCGAGCATCTATTGCTAAACGACCAACAAGCGAGCTTCTAACATCTTCGATTACGGGTTCCCAATCTTTTGAACCGAGTGGGCTAGCTATGCGAAATTGAGATGCCGCCATACCGGCGGCACTTGAATAAGCATCTGCTTGCAGAATATCCAACCCACTTAACGCTAGTGCGCCCGCCGCTCGACTGAAAACTCCTGATTCATCCGGAGCAACAATAGTAAGCACGTCTAATTCAGCCGCTATTCTTGTTCCACCCTCAGACATTAGTATTTCGATATCTTCGGTAACGAAAGAACGACGGTTTAAGAACTGAATACCGCTGCCAGAAATATATTGGGCAGTTGATTTAGTCAAAGATTCGAGCAACTTAGCTTTCCAATCTCCCCAAGCTAATGGCCCCGTGGCGATTGAATCAGCTTCAGTTAGTGCATCGAGAAGCTCAAGAAATTCAACGCTTTCGACACTTTCTGCGACTAGAGCAAGAGTTTGCTCATCATCGATATCACGCCTGGTTGCAACATCAGGTAAAAGTAAATGGTGCTCAACTAAACGACTAAGTATTCGGACATCTTTCTCCGGGAAGCCACACCTCAAAGCAATTTTTGAAATCAACCTCATTCCAACTTCTGAATGATCACCCGGATATCCCTTTCCAACATCATGTAACAGAGCTGACATCAACAACAGATCTGGCCGCTGCACTCGTTGAGTAAGTCGCGCAGCTTCAGCAACCGTCTCTAACAAGTGCCGGTCAACTGTAAATCGGTGATATACGTTTCGCTGAGGCCTCGACCGGTTCGGCTCCCATTCAGGAATCAGTCGGGTCCAAACCTCATAAAAATCAAGAGATTCAATAACAGGTATCGCTTGTTGCCCACTCCGCAATAGCTCAACGAAAAGCTCTTTAGCTCCATGGGGCCATGGGTCAGGAAGCTCTCCTTGGCGCTCAGAAAGCCGTTCCAAGGAACTCCGAGCTATTGGTACACCTCGTTGTGCGGCCGCAAGCGCAGCATGCAGGATGAGCACAGGATCAGTTCCAGGGTCTCCCGTAATAACTATTTCATTATTCTTAATTTTCAAACCCGCTACTGGTAGCTCAGTATTTTCCTCAAGATCTGATTCCGTATCTATAAATCTCCATGCCTCATCGCTTAGATACGCAACAACTCTCGCAGATGCAGCAATTCTTGCGACTAATTCATCACCGTTAGAATATTGCAGTGCAGCGGCGACTGGATCTTGCTCTTCGAGCAACAGTACGTCTCCACGTTTACCTGTAAGCCGATGCAACTCAACGCGTGCTTCTAGCAAAACCCTGTGTGCATCTTTTAAACGCTCATCATCTTCATTTCCTGCGCTTCCCATATCTGCAAGGGCTAGCCACCTAATGGCCTGAATGTCTCGGAGTCCACCACGTCCGGCTTTCAAATCAGGTTCGAGCAAAAATGCAACTTCTCCAGCCGACCGGTGTCTTTCTTTTACCGCTTTCGACAAATTAGCCAGATGAACATTTGCCTGATTTTTCCATTGGTCACGTGACTTTTGGATCAACTCCCCAGTTATATCTGAATCACCAGCTATGTGACGAGCGTCCAACAGTGCTGTTGCAGTTTCAAGATCAGTTTCGGCTAATCGCAGACTTCTTTCAACTGTTCGAACAGCATGGCCAAGCTTAAGTCCTTCATCCCATATTGGGTACCAGATCTGGTTTGCCAAAGAATCAGCGTCATAGCCATCTTTGTAAGTGAGGATTAAGTCTAAATCACTACCTGGTGCTAATTCCTGTCGGCCATAGCCTCCCACGGCCACCAGCGCCATCCCAGTTTTTTCTCCGTCAGCATTATCGAATAGTTCTACAAGCCATTCATCATTAACGCGCGACAACTCAGAAGGAATCACAGATGCTCGAAGATCTTCTCTCTCCAAAACGCTCTTGCGTCTTTCAGTCAAACTTTTTTGGTTACTCATATGTCTTCAAAATTTCTGGAAGTCGTCGAAAAAAAACTGACCTTGCTAATGCTTCATTGCAACCAGACACAGACGCTTCACCTAATAGGGCCTCGTCTACATGAGGTGCATAGCCAATTACGTATTGCCTTTCAGGCAGATACTCAAGTACACCTGGTGATGACAAATCAACTATTAAAACATTTGCTTCCACGTCAGTAAGCAAACTCAATTTATTTACAAATTCTACCGAGGAGCCAAAACGACTTCGATCCATGAGATTTGGGACATACGCAACTACGCCCTTCATTAAAGGCTCCCTTGTTTTCTCCGTTGAAGATGAGTATGAGCTTTAGCTGCTCCCCATGCGATACCAAGTTCTTGAAGTTCTGCATTCAAATCTCCGAACGAAGCCGGGCTCAGGTCATACACATCTGTGGGAAAGTTTCGAATCGCGAATTCATCACGAATTACTTCAGGCACATTATTATTTCTAAGGACTTTTGTCGGGAAACTCACTGCTTTACGTATCACGCTAAGAGGGCTAACAAATTGGTTATCAATATCAGTCAATAATAAGGCACGTAAATCAGGCATTACTTCGTCATAACATTTTTTAGCTGCCTGCTCGGCTTCAGCTAAAAGTTCCGGGCTTGTCTGACCTTCCCAAGCTACTGAAACTTTTTCTACACAATCTACGACCCACTCTGGCAAAGCTATTTCCAATGCTTGGACCAACTCATTCGTTACTTCCAAGTAGGTCGTCACAATAAACCTTGATTTAGATTCCCTGAACGAAAGCCTTCTAAATCTATGGTGACGTATTCATATCCCAGTCTTTTCATCGACTTAACAATTTTTTCTCGCTGTTCAATTACTATTGGTAAATCATTGACTTCAAATTCTAATCTGGCTATTGAGTCATAATCTCGAACCCGTAGCTGACGAAATCCCATCTGCTTCAACGCACTTTCGGCCCTATCTACTCGCCGTAGCAAAGACACTGTCACTCCTGTCCCATATGGGATCCTCGACGCTAGACAGGCAGCAGCAGGCTTATCCCACGTGCGCAGACCTAGAACACGGCTATGTTCACGCACGTCTTGTTTTGTATATCCCGCTACGACAAGGGGGAACTGTGCATCTCGTTCTGCAGCCGCTTTTTGCCCTGGACGATAATCTCCTAAGTCATCAACATTTACGCCAAGCAGCACAACGCCCTGGGCGGCTTCAGCTATTGGTTCAGTCACATCCATTAGAGCAGATTTACAGTGATAACATCTATCACCATCGTTAACCCTGTACGCAGCACTTTCCATCTCATTTGTTTCAACAGTCAGCCATTGGAGACCCCACTCTGTTGCTAGCTCGCTGCAGTCATTGAGTTCACTTTCAGCAAGACTCGGCGACACTGCGGTAACACACGTAACGTTGCGAGGCCCGAGTGTGTCCGTAGCTACCCAAGCTAAAAAAGCCGAATCTGTTCCACCGCTGAAAGCCACTACTACGCGCTCGAGCCGAAGCAACTCAGCACGTAGGGCTTTCAGATCTGCTTTCATTACAACCGGTCAGACGCTATGGCGTAAAATAGTTTCGAGTCCTTCTTGACAAGAGGCAAGAGTCCAGTTGCAGTAGGCAAAATTTGTTCAGCATAGAACTCAGCAACTGTAATTTTGTCTCTGAAGAAGGCTAAATCTTCTATGCCTGCTTGGATTATCTTTTGAGCTACTTGCGCACTTTTCGCCAGATAGTATCCGCCAAACACTATTCCGGTAAGACGTAAAAACGGTGCCGACCCAGCCGCCGCATCATTAGGGGAGCTGCTAATGCGTTCGCCCAACCATTGAGCTCCGTCGACGAACTGGGCGATGCCTGTTCGCAGATTAAGACCAATTTGTTTGAGTGTTTGGTCCGCAATTAGTTCGTCAGCTAGCACTGTCATTTCTTTTACAAACTTTTCAACTACGGCACCGCCACTCATCGGCAATTTTCTAAACACGAGATCAGCTGCTTGAATGCCGTTTGTTCCTTCATATATCGGTGCGATACGTACATCTCGCCAATGTTGTGCAGCACCGGTCTCTTCGACATATCCCATTCCACCGTGGACTTGAATGCCTAAAGAAGTCATCTCAACGCCTACATCTGTTCCCCATCCTTTGGAAACTGGTGTCAGGAGAGCAGCAAGAGATTCCCAAGACTTTTTTTCTTCGTCATCAACAACCGTCTTCGAAAAATCAATGGCTGCTGCGTTCGCATACATTAAGCAACGCATCGCTTCGCTATTAGATCGCATCGTTAAAAGCATTCGCCGCACATCAACATGGTCAACTATTGGTGATGATTCACCAGTAGCAACTTCGCTGTTCAATGCTTTTCCTTGATGCCTATCCAGCGCATATTTTTTCGCTAGCTGATAGGACCTATCAGTCAAAGCTAAGCCTTCTAGCCCGACCGAAAGTCGGGCGTTGTTCATCATTGTAAACATCGCTCGCATGCCAGTATTTTCTTCACCAATTAAATAACCAACCGCACCGTCTTTATCTCCATAAGACATAACACATGTCGGACTGGCATGAATCCCAATTTTGTGTTCACTAGACAAAACTCGGAGATCATTTCGTTCACCAAGACTGCCATCGTCATTAACTAAAAATTTAGGAACTATGAATAGGCTGATTCCTTTAGTCCCCGGGGGGGCGCCCGGTACACGGGCGAGCACGAGATGAATTATGTTTTCGGAAAATTCATGCTCGCCATAAGTAATATAAATTTTAGTGCCAGAAATTCGGTAGCTACCATCTTCATTCGGGACAGCTCGCGTCATAAGCGCGCCAACATCTGACCCCGCCTGAGGTTCCGTCAGATTCATGGTTCCAGTCCATTCACCTGTAACCATTTTAGGTAGATAGATTTCCTGTAAGGTCTCGTCTGCATGATGAGAGATAGCATCTATAGCGCCTTGAGTGAGTAACGGGCACAAACTAAAAGCCATATTTGAAGCAGTCAGCATTTCTTGAACAGCTAGTCCCACTACCCAAGGCAAACCACCGCCACCATATTCTTCTCCAAAAGCAATCCCATTCCATCCAGCGTCGACGAAGCGCTGGTAAGCCTCTTTGAAACCATCTGGATGAATAATTGAATCTCCGATTTGGTGCACTCCTTGTTCATCGCCAACGCGATTAAGAGGTGCTAATTGTTCTTCCATGAACCGAGCAGCTTCTTTTAAAATACCTTCAACTGTTTCGACGTCAGCATGTTCAAAACCCGACATCGTAGACAGAAGAGGCAGGTTAGCTACATGTTCTAGAACAAATAACATATCTTCAAGGGGCGCACTATATTCCGACATTAATTCCTCCTACACCTAGGATATTGCCGAGAAGCGGTCCGAAGCCAGCCTCTAGCCCATCAATACACTTCAAATAGCTTAAACTCGCAAAATAAGTTGAAAATAGCTCCCTAAATCAGCCATTAAAAGCTTATGCGGGCTACTACTCAATAGCCAAGTTGATCATAAGCACTTTGTCTCTACATGTACTTGGTAATTCTGTCACAAGACGCGGTCCGTATGAATAGAGGACAATAATCATGTGTTTCCATTATTTGAGCGCTGACTCACAGAGAATTTAGGTCTCACAAACCTACGCTGTTAAGTACTTCCTCCGTCTCACCGACGAGCCCCGTGTAAAAAGTTCCAAATTCTCCATATATCGCCGAAGCTTCGTCGAATCGCATCTTGTAAACAACTTCTTTTAGATCATCCAAATAGTTGCCGAAAAGAGTTACACCCCACTCGTAATCGTCAACTCCAGTTGACCCGCTGATGACTTGCAGTATCCGCCCTTTGAAAGTTCTACCGGATTTACCATGCTCGTACATAAGCTCTCTTCGGTTTTCGTAAGGAAGCGTGTACCAGTTGCCAACAGCTTCTCGACGCTTAGACATCGGATAAAAGCAAAAAGCTTTTTTTTCTTCTGGTGGTAACTCTGGATATAGCCTTGGAGTTTTCATCTCCTCTGGGAGATCAGGCGAGTACTCAGAAGTTTCAGTCATAGAAACGTAGCTATCAGAAATTAAAAGGCCAGCTTTCTGCAGTGCGGTTTGGAAACCCCGTAAATGCCAAAGATCTGGACCTAGTGCCATAAAACAAATATCTGCTTTGTGACCAATTAGTGCCACAGAAACAATTTGATGCTCATCGTTGCGACCTAAATTCACAGCATCAAGAACAGCTTGCCGTTCTGCTTCACGAGTTACTTTACAAAATAAATGCAAAACCGACCATCCCACCGAAGTGGTCACATATTCAGGCTTACTCATACCTGGATCCTATTCGATTGTGTCACGAAGCTCACCTGAATAAACATTCATAGAGTGCTCGCGCGCAAATCCTACAAGGGTAATACCCGACGTTCGAGCAGCTTCTATAGCAAGTGCGCTAGGTGCTGATGCTGCGACCAAGATACCGAACCCAGCAGCCCACGCTTTTTGAACCATTTCAAAACTCGCTCGACTCGTAACAAATAGCCCACGCTCATTGCTATTTGTAATTCCGTCAAGAAATCTTCTTCCCACAACTTTATCTACGGCATTATGGCGTCCGATATCTTCTCGCACTAGTTCGATTTCACCGTTGACATCAAATACCGCTGCAGCGTGAAGTCCACCAGTTCGGCCGTACATTTCCTGCTTTTCTCTAACCCTCTTAACTAATTCGCAGATCATTGAACTTTGAAAAGTAACGTCCACATTTATCGGAGCTATGCGGGTAGCAATCTCAGTTAAAGCAGAAGTCCCACAGAGTCCACATGATGAACTCACAGTACCTATTCGGGGTTCTGGTATCGGAGCTAACCCACCTGTTTCTACTGTTACTACATTATATTCTGACTCAGCAGCAGGTCCTTGGCCACAATAACGAACGGTCAGAACCGAGGCTCCTCCGAGCAGCCCATCAGAGATACAAAATCCTACTGCTAGCTCGTAGTCATTTCCCGGCGTCCGCATCGTGGTCGCAACTAAATGGCCGTCTAATCTAATTTCTAAAGGCTCTTCAACAACAACCTCGTCAGGCAAACGTGAAGGAACGCCTTCGTCATAACGTTCCACTAAAACCCGTTCAGTCCTGCCTCGACGCATAGCCCCAGCTTACGTTGCCTAAAGTATGCAAAGTTCTCCAGTTCACCTTCAGTACGATTTTTTTGAAATGGATTCTATTGAAGCTTGCTCTAGCTCAACGTTCTAATAAGCTGATTAAGTTTGTCGTTTAAGCACAGCTTTCAGATGATGTTGGAAGGGTTCCCCCACCGCAGCCATTGAAACGTCATAGCTTAAAGTATCGCCCTCAATTTTGATTAATCTGCTTACTTGAGTCACTTCTTTAGCAGATGGAGTTAAGCGGACATCAATACTCTCAAAATAGATGACACATGCATTTTCGGTAAATTCAATCGAACCTGTGTGTATCTCAATAATTCCTGAAGGTTGAGCCAGAACAAGTTCTGCGAGATATTCCCCTTGAGGCCGGATGTATCCAGATTCACTATGGAGCGGGACGTTCGTTACCAAGTCACGAGTCTTCTGGCCATATGAGATAAATGGTTTACCCACATGAGCAAAGGTTGCCTCTTCAAGATACTCAAAAGATTTGATGCTCGGATAATGTCCTTCGCCTGTTCCTTTCCAAGTGCCTAGAAGACCGAGGAAAGGCTCGCATAGCTCATGAAGCAACGGAGAATTCATTGTGGCTTGATCCTTTCAGTAGGCTTAGCTTATGTCTAAAAATTTCTTTCGGTAAAAATATTGAGAGACGCCCTGAGGCGCCTCTCAATCTTACTCATTGAACTAGATCTAACTAAAAGTCCATATCAGGCATTCCAGCCATGCCACCATCTTCTGACGGCTGTTCGCAAATGACTACCTCAGTTGTTAAAAACAAAGCGGCTATCGAGCCAGCATTTTGTAACGCTGACAAAGTCACTTTCGCTGCATCAATTACGCCTGCAGCTATCAAATCTTCGTACTCACCAGTCGCTGCATTGAGTCCGTTAGGTCCATCTAGCTCGAGGACCTTGGCGACTACAACTCCGCCTTCCATCCCTGCGTTTTCGGCTATTTGTTTGAGGGGTCCTTCCAAAGATTTCGCTATTAGCTGAACGCCAGTAGCTATATCCCCTTCTCGCGTCTCGGCTAAGGCCTCTACAGCGGCTTTTGCTCTTAGCAATGTAACTCCGCCTCCTGCTACTACCCCTGACTCAATTGCCGCTTTAGTAGTACTCACCGCATCTTCGATCCGATGTTTTTTTTCTTTCAATTCAACTTCAGTGGCAGCACCTACTTTAAGTACTGCGACGCCACCTGCAAGTTTCGCTAGTCGTTCCTGGAGCTTTTCTCGATCGTAATCTGAGTCAGTATTATCTATTTCTCTTTTGATTTGCTCAATTCGGCTTGCTACCTCAGTTTCATCTCCGGCGCCTTCGATAATCGTCGTCTCATCTTTAGTAACGACTACTCGACGAGCTGTCCCGAGAAGGTCCAGAGTTGCGTTCTCAAGTTTCAAACCAACATCTTCGCTTATTACTTGTCCACCTGTCAGGATCGCCATATCTTCGAGCATCGCTTTACGTCGATCTCCAAAGCCAGGTGCTTTTACAGCTATAGATTTGAAAGTGCCGCGAATTTTGTTTACGACAATTGTCGCTAACGCTTCCCCTTCTACATCCTCAGCAATAATTATGAGGCCTTTCCCAGATGCCATTACTTTTTCTAGCAGAGGAACGATATCTCGGACCGCGGTAATTTTTCCTTGAAGAAATAATATGTATGGGTCTTCCATAACAGCTTCTTGCCGCTCAGGATCAGTTACAAAGTACGGCGAGATATAGCCCTTATCGAAACGCATACCTTCAACTAAGTCCATTTCCAGACCAAAGGTTTGTGACTCTTCGACAGTTATAACTCCGTCTTTGCCAACTTTTTCTATCGCTTCGCTGATGTGATTTCCAATTTCTGTATCCGCCGCCGAAATCGATGCCACCTGGGCAATTTGGTCTTTGGATTCAGTAACGCTTACTGCCATACCTTTAATAGCAGTAACAGCTGCAGCTATACCTTCTTCGATACCTTTTTTGAGCGACATTGGATTCGCGCCTGCGGCCACATTTCGCATACCTTCTCGGACCATTGTCCACGCAAGTACTGTTGCAGTTGTTGTTCCATCTCCAGCAACATCATCAGTTTTTTTTGCAACTTCTTTAACAAGTTCCGCACCGATTCGTTCGATCGGATCTTCGAGTTCTATTTCCTTTGCGATCGATACACCATCATTGGTGATTGTAGGTGCGCCCCATTGTTTGTCCAGCACAACATTACGGCCTTTGGGGCCGAGCGTCACTCTTACTGCGTCAGCAAGCTTATTCATGCCTGCTTCAAGGGAACGACGGGCTTCCTCGTCGAATGAGATCATTTTTGCCATTTTAAACAAGCTCCTATACTGGGTTTCACGACTACTTGAATTTATTGTTCCCTTAGGAACGGACTTTTTTAAACGCCAAGAGTTAGCACTCTACGTAAGAGAGTGCTAACAACCAACCAGCAGCTCGCGTCTAATAGATATGCACAATCCGTCTTGCGTGCAAACATGAGTCTGTTCAGTAGCACGACTTCTTCTATTTCTTGTTTTCGCAGCAGCTGAAAGGTCAGTTTTTAGGTTTTTTTGATTTCTTGCACTCAATAGTCATGTCTTCTAATAGTGCTATTCTCTTTAGTTGAATAATCAACTCACCCAGATAGGAACTTATTCGTAGCTTCGCTAACACACCGAAAAGTTTCTTCAGTTGCTTTTTCGTAGCCATATAATTCAACCAAAGAAACAATATTGAGCGAATCAGGGACAGATATTTCTTCGTCTACTTCACCAACAATTGCGAGCACGGGCACTTTCAGTTCTTGTGCTATGCGGTAGACGCCGCCAACGACTTTCCCCTCAAAAGACGCCTGGTCTAGTCGTCCTTCCCCGGTTATAACTAAATCTGCACCTTCGATCATTTCCGCAAGCTCAACTTCATCTGCGATTAGACCAAAACCATCTACCAGTTGAGCTCCGAAAGCCGCCAACCCGCCTGCTAGCCCACCAGCGGCGCCGGAACGAGCCATGTCCCTAACATCGATCCCATATTGCTCTAGGTATAGGTCTGCTAACATTTTCAGGCGTCTCGTAAGTAGATCGACTTGCAGAGCACTAGCTCCTTTTTGGGGACCAAAGACGCGCGGCGCATCAAGAAATTTAGTTGTCACGTCACAAGCCACCTCAATTTCGATGCCTCTGAATTTAGCTATTGACTGCATTGCTCTCAACGCTTCATAGCCCCCATCAGTAGACGCTGATCCACCGACTCCAACAATGATTCGTCTTGCTCCCGCTTCTCGCGCTGCGCTTATAAGTTCCCCAGTGCCTCGAGTGTTCGCCACCAATGGATCATTCCCGCTTTTTCCACCGACCAGAAGTAATCCACTTGCGCGCGACATTTCTATAACAGCAGTCTTAGCGGCGTAACGCCAAGCCGCTGCAATAGGCCGGCCTAGCGGGTCGGCTACTTCTGAAATTCTATTCGCACCACCTAATGCTTCTAGGGTGCCTTCACCACCATCAGCCAATGGGCACTTGATGACTTCTGCTGTTTGCATAGCATGAGATGAACCGACGGCATCAGTTACTTCGCTGGCTGTTGCAGTGCCTTTAAATTTATCGGGGCAAATGACGACACGCATTATGCTTTTTAGCTACTCCGCTTTATCTATACCCAACGAGATCATGACGTCCGGCTCCGCATACGTTGCGAATGCAGCAGTGTCCGCAGGCATTCGAAAGACATCATTTTTAGGGTCAAGACCTAGTTCGACAGCGATTTTTTGCGCCTCTAACATATTTCCCGCTATATACGAGATCCTCGTGCGGTCAAGAGCTGCTCCTAAAAGATTGGTAGGAGTTTTTGTTATGTATCCGAGGGTTTTAAATTGATCGTTCATTTTCCCAGCTGCGCCCCTCACTGACGTTGAGTTAGCCACCTGAATAGAAACTTCGTTATTTGCCCTGGCTGTAAAGCCATTCATATCATCACTATTGGCAGCTGCGATAGTTGTAGCAGTTGTATCTTCTGAATCATCTTCTGATGAGCTATCGCTTGGAGTTGTGGTCGCCGTTGATTCACTCACTTCCCCCAAAGCCATGGTGGTAGGTGGGCTAGCGTCTGCTGGCTCTACTTCCAAAACCGGTGTGTTGTCTCCTCGCAGCAAAAATATGCCGATAGCTACAGCGACGATTACGAGTAGGACCCCGCGAATAGCTGTTGCGTTATTTGGTCGGCTATTTAGATCATTCATTATTTGACCTCCTGGGCTGCAGTGCGTCTAGCCACGTGTTCTTGGCGACGGCGATCTTTCATTCGGCGTAACCGCCGCACGAGCAACGGTTCGGCTTCCAGCGCAGCCTCAGTAGCTATAAGCAGTTCGAGAAGCTCAACATACTCCGTCTCGGTTAACTGGAAACGCTCGCGCACCGCCTGCTCTCGGGGAATAGACAACGACCACCAAGATTGTTCAAAATCGAGAATGTCTTTTTCACGCTCAGTTAATACGCTCGAATTTCCATTTTTCACGTGGTTTCCTTTCGATTAACTGGACCTTGAGCCCAAGGTGGGAGTCGAACCCACAACCTCCGCTTTACAAGAGCGGCGCTCTAGCCATTGAGCTACTCGGGCGTTACATCTTCTATCGTAAACCCCCGGAGACCAGTTTTGACGTTGCTAAGCATCAAGATCTCTGCGACGCCTAACTTCATACATAGCAATCGCCGCTGCTGCGGCCACATTAAGCGACTGGACACGACCTTTTTGAGGAATCGAAACAATCTGATCGCATCGCTCACGCACCAGATGAGAAAGCCCCTGACCTTCAGCACCTAGCACTAACGCCAGTGGTTTCGTCGCAAGTTCGAGGTTTTGAACCGAATCAGTTCCATCTCCATCTAAGCCGACTGTCCAAATTCCTGACTCTTTCATCTGGGCCAACGCTGCAGGTAATCCACCGACAAGAGCAATCCGGAGGTATTCCACTGCACCCGCTGCAGCCTTAACCGCTGATGGGGTTAACCGAACTGCTCGATGTCTCGGTAGCACTACTCCAGATGCTCCAGCCACTTCTGCTGTTCGTAAAACGGCACCAAGATTTCCTGGGTCAGTTACTCCATCCAAAACAATTAAAAAAGGAACTTCAGATCCTCGAGGTTTCAAGAGTTCTTCAATTCCCAAGGGCTTAATCGGTTCCGCGAAAGCTATTACCCCTTGATGGGCCTCAGATAATGCCCTCTCATCTAACCTGCGCCGAGAAACTTGTTTAACTGGAATTCTACGGTCTGTCGCCAAGTCATTAATTTCTGCAATAATCGCGGAATCATTGACTTCTTCACCGACAAGTACCTCTTGAACTCGTCTCTTACCAGCCCTAAGCAACTCTCTAACTGCTTGTCTTCCTTCTACGTGATCTGCTCCTAGATCATCTGATCGACGTTTAGAGGTTCCTTGACCACGATCAGAACGATTGGAAGAGGATCCGACCCGGTTACCTCGGCCTTTTCCTGATGCAGGAGCACTATTTGAGCGACGCGAACCTGAAGTCTGTTTTTGCGCCCCACGACCCTGTGCAGGGGTACGGCCTGAGTGACTAGGTCGCCCACTCATTTGACACCCAAGAGAGCTACCGCAAGAGCGACAGCGCCTTCGCCCCTGCCGAGGGCACCAATGCCCTCAGTTCGTTTACCGCAGACTGTCACAAGACCTCCAGCGGCCGTAGAAAGAACACTTTCCATACTACTTTTAACCTGACTAATATTTGGCTTGTCAATAATAACAGTGCAATCAGCGTTGATTAGAATAAATCCCTTATCTCCAACCATTTTTGCTGTTCTCTTTAAAAGTTCCACACTGTCAGCTCCAGCATAAAGTGGATTATTATCTGAAAAATTTTCTCCAATATCACCTAAACCTGCTGCACTTAGCATCGCGTCAATAACTGCATGGGTCACTACATCAGCATCACTGTGACCTTCCAAGCCTCTTTCATCTTCAAAACTGACACCACCGAGAACAAGCGTGCGGTCATCGTTGGCGTAGCGATGCGCATCATAACCCTGCCCAATCCGCATCATGATTCAAGGCCCATCATCTGAGCGACATAGATCAAATCCTCTTGGGTCGTGATTTTATGAGCACGTTTGTCTCCTTCGATGATCTTCACAATTCCTCCGATATTTTCTACTAATCCTGCATCATCACTAAACGCTAAATTTTGCTCATCATAAGCAAGATAGGCAGCTTCAAAAATTCTTCTTCCAAAGGCTTGAGGAGTTTGAACGGTAACAAGATTGACTCGATCAACAGTAGATTCGACTATCACACCATTTCCTTGATTCCTAACTCGCTTAACCGTATCGGCAATTGCAAGCCCAGGAACCGATCCATCTGCACCACCAACAACTTCATTGATAACAGACTCAAATAGCTCGTGAGGCGCTCCTGGTCTGGCTGCATCGTGAATGACTACTATGTCAGTATTTACAGGCAGAGCCGCTAAGCCTTTGCGGACCGATTCTGTTCTGGTAGCGCCCCCCTGAACCACCAGATCCACACCAAACTTAGCTCCGTCAGCGATATCACGAACAACAAGTACCACTCCGTCGCATGATTTACGTGCCGTAGCGATAGATCTACTCAATACCGACTTTCCACCTAAATCTGCGTATTGCTTAGCGCTGCCGAACCTTGTCCCTGATCCAGCAGCAACGACTATTGCCCAAGTGTTTTCCACACTTAACACTGTTGCACTCTTCAGCGCGTTGTCCAGCACTACTATCCTCTTTATTGTGACCCATGTCGAAACATTGAAAAGTACTGAGATGTTTAGCACTCTCAATCGTGATCAGTTGGAGCAACTCGGTGAGTTGTCTACAAACCTTCAGCTTGAGAGAAATGACCAAATTTTCACTGAAGATGATGCTGCTACGGCTTTGTTTATTTTGCTTCAGGGAAGAATAGCTATCACACGTAACTCCGTTGACGAGCGAGAATCAGTCTTAGCTCTTATGGAGCCGGGCGATCTCTTTGGCGAAATGCCTTTTTTTGACAACGGCGATAGGTCAGCCGCTGCGCGTGCATTAGAACCGAGCACTGTTTTGGCAGTGCCCTATACGGCATTACATATACTTTATTCTCAGCATCCTGAATTGCTCTGGCGAGTAGTTGCACTTTTATCACTCAGACTTCGAATTACTGATAGCGCGCTCGCCGACGCAATGTTTTTAGACGTTCCTGGACGGACCGCTAAAAGACTTCTAGAACTTTCGGGAGGCATCGACAGGTTCACATTACCGATTACTCAAGAAGAGCTCTCTGGGATGGTCGGAGCGTCAAGGGAACGCGTCAACAAAGCACTTGCTTCTTTTATTAGATTGGGTTGGATCAAACGTTCAGGAAATCGGTACACCATTATTCAGCGAGACTCACTGAATCTGCGTTCCCGCTAACAATTCAAAGAATCAATACTGATCAATAGCTCACTACCAATTTAAACGACCTTCAATCAGTCGGCTGCAGCCTCTTCAAGCTCGACAGCTTCTGGATCAAATCCCTCAATAGCACTGAAGACAATCTCATCCGTTTCTGTGTCAACATCAACGACAATAATCTCTCCGGCATTGAATTCTTTGTACAGAATACGCTCAGATAAAGCGTCTTCGACATTTCGTTGGATGGCTCGCCTAAGGGGACGGGCTCCAAGAGTTGCGTCGTATCCTTTGCGGGCCAACCAGTTCTTCGCCGCGTCAGTTAGTTCAAGACCGAGCCCCTGAGCTTTCAATTGCTCAGCTGTTCTGGCGATCATCAAATCTACGATTACTGTCACCTCTTCGATGCTCAACTCATGGAAAACAATTGTGTCATCAATTCGGTTCAAAAATTCAGGCCGGAAGTGGGCTTTTAAAGCGTCGTTTACTTTTTCTTTCATCCGCTCGTAACTTACGGCTTCATCATTCTTAGTAAATCCAACATTCGCTTTTCGTAAATCAGCAGTTCCCAAATTTGAAGTCATAATGAGAACAGTGTTTCGGAAATCGACTGACCTGCCTTGTGCATCTGTCAGGCGACCTTCTTCAAGAATTTGTAGCAAAGTATTGAAAACGTCAGGGTGAGCTTTTTCAACCTCGTCAAACAGCACCACGGAAAAAGGCTTACGTCGAACCGCTTCTGTTAGCTGTCCTCCTTCTTCATAGCCCACATATCCAGGAGGAGAACCAACTAGTCGGCTCACTGTATGTTTTTCCATATATTCAGACATGTCAAGACTTATGAGCGCTGCCTCATCACCAAACAGAAACTCGCTAAGTGTTTTCGCAAGCTCAGTTTTTCCGACGCCTGAAGGGCCGAGGAAAATAAATGAGCCTCCAGGTCTCTTAGGATCTTTTAAGCCAGCTCGGGTTCGTCGAGTTGCTTGGCTTACCGCTCGAACGGCGTCTCCCTGACCAATTACTCTCTTATGGAGTTCATCTTCCATTTTTAAGAGCTTTTGAGTTTCTTCTTCGGTCAACTTATAAACAGGTATCCCTGTCCATATAGAAAGGACCTCAGCTACCGCTTCTTCGTCTACCTCATCGAATAAATCAATACCATCTTCTTTGATTTGTTCCATCACTTCTGAACGGCGGTCAAGAAGAGATTTTTCCTCGTCGCGAAGAGAACCAGCAAGTTCAAAATCTTGGTTTTCTACCGATTGTTTTTTCTTCTCAACAACTTCAGCAATCTTATTTTCTATTTCTTTGTAGTCGGGAGGCGTAGCCATCCGCTTAATTCTGAGTCTAGAGCCTGCTTCATCTATCAAATCGATTGCCTTATCTGGCAACTGCCGATCAGCAATATACCGATCAGCAAGGTTCGCAGCAGCAACAAGTGCTTGATCAGTAATAGTGACTCGGTGGTGAGCCTCGTACCTCTCCCGTAAACCTTTCAGTATTTCGATCGTGTGAGCCAAAGTAGGTTCTTCAACACGTATCGGCTGGAAGCGTCTTTCTAGAGCAGCATCTTTTTCGAGGTATTTCCGATATTCCTCAATTGTGGTCGCTCCAATTGTTTGCAGTTCCCCGCGCGCTAGCATCGGCTTTAGAATCGACGCTGCATCGATTGCTCCTTCTGCAGCTCCAGCACCAACTAGCGTGTGTAACTCATCAATAAAAAGTATTATGTCGCCTCTACTCTTTATTTCTTTGAGGACTTTCTTCAGACGCTCTTCAAAATCTCCCCTGTATCGAGAGCCGGCTACTAATGCACCGAGGTCGAGCGTGTAAAGTTGTTTGTCTCGCAACGTCTCTGGTACCTCACCCGAAACAATTTTTTGCGCTAACCCCTCAACTATCGCTGTCTTGCCAACTCCCGGTTCACCAATCAGAACCGGATTATTTTTAGTTCTTCGAGAAAGAACTTGCATTACCCGTTCTGTTTCGCGCATACGTCCTATAACTGGATCTAACTTTTTCTCTCTCGCGTTCTGAGTAAGATTTATTCCGAACTGGTCAAGAACTGCTGAGCCGCCCTGAGGACCTTCTCCTCTTTCCGATGAACCGCCAACAGTTTCTTTTCCACCGCTTGATTCTGACCCTTCGCCTGAACCTGAGTAGCCAGAAAGCAATTGAATAACTTGCTGCCTAACTCGAGAGAGATCTGCTCCGAGCTTCACTAATACCTGAGCAGCTACACCTTCTCCCTCTCGTATTAGCCCTAAAAGAATATGTTCGGTGCCAATGTAATTGTGGCCGAGCTGCAGAGCTTCCCGAAGTGATAGCTCTAAAACTTTTTTAGCGCGTGGAGTAAATGGGATATGTCCACTAGGCGAAGAGCCGCCTTGTCCAATAATTTCTTCAACTTGATTCCGGACAGCTTCAAGCGAAATACCTAGAGATTCGAGAGCCTTTGCAGCTACGCCCTCCCCCTCGTGTATCAAGCCCAAAAGAATATGTTCGGTGCCAATGTAATTATGATTGAGAAGGCGAGCCTCCTCCTGAGCTAATACGACAACTCGTCGAGCTCTATCGGTGAAGCGTTCAAACACAGATCCTCCAGCGAAATTGATGGCGCCCCCGGGAATGGGACACGAAGTTGAGTCTAACCACGGCAACCGCTTGGTCTCACAATAGATGACTATCTATATGAGGATTATTCACGAAAGGTTGGCTCTCGTTTCGCCCAGAACTCCGAAGTCGTTTAGATTGTGAGAGTGACTTCTCTGAGTCCCCTCCAACACAGACCAAATTCAACAGGCGATCTTCAACGAGTTGAGGCGTCCTTACGCGACGCCGCCACTACACAGGATGATTTCCTTACTGAAGTTGCGTCCCATCTCATTCCGGCTGGCGGAAAACGTCTTCGGCCCGCAATGGTAATTGCAGCATCGCTGTCTCATAACAACGATGGGGCAGGTGAAAATGTTGTCACCGAAGAAATGATTAGAGGTGGCGTAGCCGTTGAACTCGTGCATCTTGGTTCTCTTTATCATGACGACGTGATGGACGAAGCAGAAACCCGACGCGGGATTGAAGCAGTCAATAACCGTTGGGGAAATCTTGTTGCAATTCTGGCTGGTGACTTCCTTCTCGCAAAAGCATCAGAATTAGCGGCATCTTTGGGAACCGAAGTGGCTGAGCTTTTAGCTGCCACTATTGGTCATCTATGTGAAGGTCAGGTTAGGGAACTTCAACTGATCTATGATGTAGAGCGCAGTGAAAGCGGATATTTAGAAGCTATTGGTGGCAAAACTGCTGCCTTGTTTGCCACTTCGTGTCGGATCGGCGCGCTAGTCGCAGGATGTGAGCGCACCGCCGTAGAACAACTGACTCAATACGGGTATGCCTACGGGATGGCATTTCAGATAGTTGATGACATCCTAGATTTGGTTGCGACCGATGAAGAATTAGGTAAACCATCAGGCAATGATTTACGCGAAGGGGTTTATACCTTGCCTGTTATCAGAATGATTAAGGCAAATGATCCTGTCAGAGAACTGCTAGGAGCACCGCTGAGCACAGAAGAACGAGATTTCGCCCGTTCGTTAGTCGTAAACGGAAAAGAAATCGCAACCTCAATCGAAACAGCTAGAGGATATGCTCAGGAAGCTATTGAAGCTATCGCAGGGTTTCCGACCACAATTGGTACTCTTGGCCTACGTTCAGCTGCAGCTAATCTCCTTTCCGCGTTGGATCGCTAGTTAGCGAAAATCCAGTGACTTCGATCTGGCCACTACAACGTCAGTACCAAAACCCACACTTGTTTCTGCCTAACTCCGTTAAATGGGCTTGGGGAACGAAAACTTTTGTTATGGGAATTATCAACGCAACTGAAGATTCATTCTCCGGCGACGGCCTAAAAAACCGTCTGGATGATGCAGTAGCTTTGGCTAAGTCTTTTGAACTCGCCGGCGTTGATGTAATCGACGTCGGAGGAGCTTCTTCGCGTCCCGGAGCTTCGGTAATACCGATCCAGGTAGAAATAGAAAACGTCGTAACAATCATCGAGGCAATCAGGAATCAGACCTCTGTGCCCATTTCGGTGGACACGACCTGGGCAAGCGTCGCTGAACAGGCTATTTATGCAGGCGCAAACATCATAAATGACATATCGGGTTTCCAACTTGATCCAGAAATGGCGAGCTTGGTTGCAGAAAAGATGGTCCCAGCAGTCATCATGCATAACCAACGGGACCGAAAACATTTCGATGTAGTAGCTGATGTAGTTAAAGGTCTGGAAAAGACCCTGCAAATTTGTGATGATGCCCATGTTGACAAAGGGAATCTAATTTTCGACCCGGGATTTGGTTTCGGTTGGTCAGTTCGCCAGAATTTAGAGTTACTTCAGCGGTTGCCTGAGTTCTGGGCCTTGAACCTTCCCTTACTTATTGGGACCTCAAGAAAGTCCTCTATTGGAACAATTCTGGGCAATAAAGTAAGCGAAAGACGTTTCGGAACTGCAGCTACAGTCGCTCAAGCAATCTGTGCAGGTGTAGACGTTGTTCGCGTTCACGATGCATTTGAGATGCGCGATGTAGTCGCTGTAACCGATGCAATAGTCAGAAGGCCGATTACCTAAGAGTACTGAATCTGCACTTATTGAATCGGCACATAATTTCCTTCTGCACTCAAATATGAATTCGTAGAGTGGTCATAAAAATTTTCACCACCAGATTCTTTAAGCGCCAAAAGCATCCTGGGAAGCGACGTATTCTCACTTTCGAGTCTTGCAATCACTCGCTCTGGGCCAAGGTAGTCAAGCATCTCGAAAGGACCATAGATCCAATTAAACCCCCACTTAATGGCGTTATCTACATTCACAATATCATCAGCGATTTCAGGAACTAGATCAGCTGCGTACAGCAAGGTCCCACCAAAAATTTCCCAAGCTAACTGCCCGAGCAAACTATCTTGGAACAAAATCTTTCCTAAGTCAGCAGACAACCCGACCTCTTCTGACGTATCTGCAGGTCTCCACTCCTCGCTGAGAAGATCAAACACTTCTTTTTCACGGGTACCGTCGTCGAGTTTTATTTGGCGAGCGAAACCGCCGCCCGATTTACGGCCGAGCTGTCCTCGGTCATGCATCGACTGCTCAACGGAAGGCAAGCTTGTAAATATGTGGCCTTTATCTTCTTTCGGCAAATTAGTAGCTAAGTTCCGTCCTACTAATTCCATCACGTCTAAACCAATCAAGTCGACTAGTCCGTATAGCCCTGTTGGAGGTAGCCCCACTGGAGCCGAAAGGACTGCATCAATTGTTTCCTGGCGTATTCCATCATTTAAATATTTTTTCGCAAGGTGGAACCCGGACAATATAAAAAAACACCCAATTCGGTTCCCAATAAAATTCACAGTATCTTTTGCGTGCACTACACCTTTTTGAAGAGTCTCAGATCCGAAGTGTGAAAAGGCCTCAATCACATCAGGGGCCGTCTCTTCGCCTGGTACCAGTTCGAATAGCTTCATGACTTTTACTGGATTAAAGAAGTGAGTTATTGCGAAGTCTTTACAGAAGCTCTCGGGCATACCGTCAGAAAGCTGACGTAGTGGTATCCCTGAAGTGTTAGATGATATTACGGAGTTTTCACGACGGTGGTTTTCAAGTTTTAGAAAAAGCGATCTCTTAATTTGCACATCTTCGACAATGGCCTCGCATACCCAGTCATAGTCATAAATTTTGGGTAAGTCATTTTCAATAGTTCCAGTCGAGACCAGATGAAGATCCGCCTCGTTGATCTGATTCAATGCACGATTAACTGCTTCTTCAGTTATGTCGAGCAACAGAACCCGACAACCAGCCGCAGCACTTGCGGCAGCTATTCCGGCGCCCATGGTTCCAGTTCCTATTACGGCGACTGATTTAATTGATCTTGACACAGAAAGACTCCCCGTCTTCTTTGTACATCGTTCATATCGACGCGCCTCTTTTTAGCTAAGCTATAATTCGCTCACTTCGTGAGGTTTCTTGGCCCAACTAAGAAGCAACAGAACTAAAAGCTCTACCGGCCCGCCACCTGACGTCCAATAATTTCTTTCATTATTTCGGTGGTTCCACCATATATTGTTTGAACTCTTGCATCGGCGTAGGCACGCGCTATGGGGTACTCGTTCATAAATCCATACCCACCAAATAGTTGCAAACATCTAGTAATTACTTTGAGTTGCATCTCAGTGCACCACCATTTAGCTTCTGCGGCGTCTTCTGCAGTTAATTCTCCAATATTGAGCGCCTCTATTTGTCGGTCGACAAAGACCCAGGCGATATCTAATTCTGTCTTCATTTCTGCGAGCTCGAACCGAGTATTTTGAAAAGAGCTAACTGGCTGATCAAAAACCTTACGTTCAGTAACGTATTCGACTGCTCCGTCAAAGGCTGCTTGAGCGTGAGCCACTCCTGTTATCGCAATCGAAAGTCTTTCCTGTGGCAGGTTCTTAACCAGGTTCAGAAATCCTGCGCCTTCGCCGCCAAGTACATTTTCTTTTGGTACAAAAACGTTGTCAAAGAACAATTCAGCTGTGTCTTGTGCCTTCATGCCTAACTTGTCTAAGTTTCTGCCTCGTTCGAAACCTCCCATGCCCCTTTCCAAGACCATTAGCGTCATTCCCTTATGTTTTTCATTTGGGTCAGTTTTCACTGCTGTTATGACAAGATCACTGTTGATGCCACTAGTGATAAAAGTTTTTGCGCCATTAACTAAATAGCCATCGCCTTCTCGTTTAGCTGATGTAGTTATTGACGCAAGATCAGAGCCGGTGCTTGGCTCGGTCATAGCTATCGCACTCATTAGGTCGCCACTCACTAGCCCAGGCATCCAACGATCTGCTTGCTCTTCGTTGCAGTAATTAAGGAAATACGGCAAACAAATGTCATTGTGAAGCGTGATACACATTCCAGATCCGATTACTCCGGCTCGCTGGATTTCTTCATTAATAACGGCGTTGTATCTGAAATCTTCCATTCCTCCACCGCCATGTACTTCTGGAACCGCCATTCCCAAAAGGCCTAGCGAGCCGGCCTTTCTAAACATTGCCTTGTCAACTTGTCCGTCTTTTTCCCATTGTTCGTGATTTGGAACTATTTCCTTCTCCATGAAAGCTCGGACAGATGAACGAAACATTTCGTGTTCTTCATTAAAAATGGTACGACGCATAGCCTGACCGTACCGTTTTTCCAGCGTCTCGACTAGTCGAATCGAGGTCAATCCACCAAGATCTGGCTAACGTTCGTTTGTATGAACAACTGGGATGCCCTAGCTACGGCTGCAGGTGCAAGTAGACGGCTCAATCGTTGTCTAGCTGGGACTCGTCTCGGAGACGAAGAAATTAATGAAATCGCTGCTGTTCTCGACAAATTAGTGGATCGATTTGTAGCCGGTAGTCAAAGAGACAAGCTTGATGACATGATGACGCGTCCCCATCTGGCAGCGATTTATAATGGAAAGCACACTCCATTAGATCTAAGCCCAGGAGATGAAATTGAGTTCGATCCGTTCTCTATTGCTGGGGGGGTCTTCCATCCTTCTTCTATTGGCTTAAAGTTTTTCAAAGAAAGTGATGACAGCGTTATGGCTTTCACTTCGGTGGACCCTATGTTCGCCGGGCCGCCAGAGCGGGTGCATGGAGGTATCCAAGCGCTCATCGTTGATGAAGTGATGGGGGCATTGAATCGGATGCGAGGGAGGCAAGCTTTTACGGCCTATCTCAATGTGAACTATCGGGCCCCAGCTCCACTTAATGTTGATCTGAGGTTTCGAGCATGGGTCGATAAAATTGAGGGGAGAAAAATATTTTTAAAAGCTACGGGCCAAGAATCAAATAAAACTTTTATGGATGCCGATGGTTTGTTCATTGCTCGCGAAGATCAAACTCCAGATACGAACTAGATAAACACAGTTTCTATTTTTCTGGTCGCAGAGTAGGAAATAAGACTACGTCTCTAATGGTTCCGACACCTGTCAATAGCATTGCTAAGCGATCCATACCAATGCCTAGTCCACCTGTTGGTGGCATGCCGTACTCTAATGCCCTGAGATAATCCTCATCTACGGTCATAGCCTCGTCATCACCATCAGCTTTTTGTGCGGCTTGTGCTTCGAAACGCCTACGTTGCTCTTCGGGGTCCGTTAATTCGCTAAAGGCATTGCATAATTCGCGTCCAGCAAGAATTGCTTCAAAGCGTTCGGTTACTCCCGGTTTGTCCCTGTGGTCACGCGCTAATGGCGAAACCTCAGATGGATGTTCGGTTACATAAATCGGACCCCACAGATTTGCTTCAGTGGTTTTTTCGTATATCTCTAATACTAATTTTCCAACTCCATAACTTTCCCTATATGGAACTCCATATTTATCGGCGACTTTACGAATTTCGTCAATTGGCATTTCCACTGAGAGGGTTTCTCCAGTGGCTTCTTCAATAAGGTCGATCATGGAGGCTCGCCTCCAAGGGCGCGCTACATCTAGTGGCTGATCACCGAAGTGCAGAACAGTTGAACCGGTTAGCTCAATTGCTAAGTACTCGACTAATTCTTCTACGAGATCCATGATGTCTTCGTAGTCGGCATAGGCCTGATAAAGCTCAAGCATAGAAAATTCGGGGTTGTGCCTAGTCGATACACCCTCGTTGCGAAAGACCCTTCCTAGTTCGAAAACCTTGTCAAACCCAGCGACTGTTAAGCGCTTTAAATAAAGTTCGGGAGCCACTCGCATATAGAGCTCGAGGTCTAACGCATTGTGATGAGTGGTGAAAGGTCGAGCATTAGCGCCACCTGGTATCGGATGAAAAATAGGAGTTTCTACTTCTATAAATCCACGTTCTTCGAGAAAACGTCTAGTCAACGACATCATCTTGCTTCTTATCATGAAGGCTTTGCGAGCTTCAGGGGTTACCCACAAATCAACATATCTCTGTCGGTACCTGGTGTCGGTATCAGTTATCCCATGCCACTTATCTGGGAACGGGCGGCGCGCTTCTGCGAGTCGCACCCATTTATCAACTCGAATACTTAACTCACCTCTTCGTGTGGTCATTATCACACCGGTAATCCCGATCCAGTCACCCAAATTCAGGCTGCAAAAACTATCGAATTCTGGGGTGCTTTTAGATGGTGCGAAGAGTTGAATTCGAGATGAAGCATCGTCTAAGGTCCCAAACGCCAATTTCCCCTGAACCCGACGCAACATAAGCCTGCCAGCGACTGTGACAACACGGTCAGTTTCGGTTCCTGGCTCTAAGTCCTGAAATTCCTCAACTAGGTCATTTACCTTAGCGTCAGGGTCAAATCGATATGGAATCGGGGTCATAGTTCCTCAGAGAACGTTTTTGTTGTGGACTAGTCTCAAGCCATGCAACGTTAACCATGGCTCATGATGGTCTACTGTTCGCGCATGCGGCGCAATTAGTTCCGCATACCCTCCAGTAGCAATGACTGTAACGTCACCGATTTCCTCTTCAATACGGTCGATCATCCCGTCTACAAGACAGGCACTGCCAAAAATCACTCCTGATTGAATCGATTCATGGGTATTTCTGCCAATAACACCTTTAGGTTCCGTTAAGTCAACTTCTCGTAGCAACGCTGCCCGACCGAATAGTGCTTCTAGACTTATCTCTAATCCAGGTAGGATCGCTCCACCTAAATACGCTCCTGTGGAATCGATAACGTCAAAGGTGGTAGCTGTTCCAAAGTCTACGACAACGCTGCTCGCTCCATATAGTTCGAGCGCCGCTACTGCGTTGGCAATTCGGTCTGCACCAACAGATCGCGGATCCTCATATCGAATCGGCATTCCTGATTTCACTCCAGGTCCAAGAACTACGGGGGAGACATCTAAGTAACGTTCAGCAAAACGACGAAGAGATGCAGTAACCGATGGGACCCCTGATGAAATAGCCAAGCCTGTCACATCGTTTTCGAGCTCAATTCCTATCTCTGCGGTGAACCCAGCTATTGCTAGCCCTATTTCATCTTCGGTGCGATCAGGACTGGTCGCCATTCGCCAATGCCCTAGCAAACCACTCGAGGCTGTTTGCGGTTCGTCGACAGGAGCCGGGTCGTACAGGCCAACCATCATCTGAGTGTTGCCTGCGTCGATCACCAAAAGCATAGCAAGTCCTTTTCTAAGGTCAGCATGCCGCTAAGCGTGCGCTGCCTCACTTAAGATCGTGCCTTTGCCTCGTCGATAATGCAACTTGGTATTTCAAAAATTTATTTTCCCACTCAATTCTCAATCAATTTTACTTCCTGACCGATAACCGAAACCTCCCAGTCCTCAGGAAGAAGATCTGGCGCTAATTCTGCGAGGGGATACATAACAAAAGCACGGTTCCACATACGCGGATGCGGCAGAGTCAGTTCTAGATCGTCAAGGACTAAATTTCCGTATAGAAGCACATCCGCATCAAGAGTCCTCGGTCCCCATCGAATAGTTCTCTCTCGGTCTGCATGAGCTTCTAGCTTCCTACAAAGTTCAAGAACTTCATAGGGACCTAAAAACGTTTGTAACTCAACCACCATGTTCAGGAATGGTTCTTGTTCCGGTCCACCAATTGGCGCTGTTTCGTACAAACTAGAGACATTCACGATGTCAGCGATCGTTGCTACAGCCTTTTCTAGGAAAGATTTTCGGTCTCCTATATTTGATCCAAGACCTATGAAACATCTAATTATTTCTTTGCTCATATGGAAGACCGGGTAATCTGCACTCCACACGTATGAAGATCTACAGGCACCGGTGGCCGTAACTTCCTAATCGATATTGTTACTTCGTGAACCCCTTCGAGAGACAAAATTTCCGTTGCGATGACGTTGGCCAATCGCTCTAGTAATTGAGCCTTCTCTCGCAAACAAATTTCGGCTGCTAGTTCTCCGACAGTTCCATAATTGATCGTGTCATCTAATCGATCACTCACCCCAGCCGGTTCTAAATCAGCTCGAAGATCTATATCTATTTCTAACGGTTGCTCTCGCTCTCGCTCTTCTGCCAAGACGCCAACTATGCAAGTGACTCTTAGCCCACGAAGTTGAATAAAATCTTTTGGTACTGAAGACTTGCTCATCTATTCAGTCTGCTACACGAGGTTGTTCAATAGCGAGGCTTATTTCAACAAGTTCGCGACCGAAAGGCCCTAAATGTCGCTGAAAAATGCGCTCAACCATTGCTAAAGCCTGAGGACCAGTAGAAACAAGCCGGGCGTATAGTAAATACCCAGCAACAATGCCGCAAACCCGTTCGCTTAGTTCCTCAGCGTGAATGATTACTTTCTTTTCGCGATGCAGCAACGTGTCCATCTCACCATAAATAGTTTCTAAGAAAGTTTGCAATTGTTCACGCTGGGGCCATGGACGGTGTGCGAAAGGTAATCCTAATTCTCTGTAGTTATTCAAATTATGGGAACCCGGTATTAAGGAAAAGACAATATCGAATCCCTGCTGTCTCAGCCAAATAATCTCTTCTTGACGTCGAACGCGGCGGTGATTGGCGCCGTATCCACCCGGTCGTTCACATACGGCGAGTTGATCTTTCATCACCCAGGCAAAATTTCGAGGCTCAATGCCTGCAGCCCATTTTCCCTTCATTGAAACCAATTTTCTTAGACGTCAAGGACCATCGTACTTCCAGTAGGCGATCTCATCCACTGAGTCACTTACACCTATAAAAAAATTTACTAATCGGCTTCGGTGTTATAGGACCAAATATCTTTTAAGTTTCGAAACCGCTGCGCCACATCTAGGCCGTAACCAACTACCCATACTTTGGGTATCTGGAAACCTACATACTTTATAAGGTCATCTAAATCATCTTGAGCTTCTTCTCTGACTAACAAAGAACACATCACTAGACTCGCTGGGTTTCTTGCCAGCAAGGTTTTACGCAGATATCGGAGGGTCAAACCACTATCTACGATGTCTTCTATGAGAATGACATCTCTTCCTTCAATATCAGCATCTAAATCTTTAAGGATGCGGACAACACCGCTAGTGGTTGTGCTGCTTCCGTATGAAGAAACCGCCATGAAATCAAGTTGAACGGGTAAGTCTATTGCCCGACATAAATCTGTGGTGAAAATTACTCCACCTTTGAGGACACCAACTAACAACGGTTCGCGACCTTCATAATCTTTACTGATCAGATCACCTATTTCTGCTACACGACTTTCAATCTCTTTTTGGGTTACCAGAATTTCACTGAGAGCAGGATGGTTAAGAATTAAATTATGGTCGACCACGGCTAGGCAACCTAGTCGCTAGTTTCTGAAACTTCACCCTCTGAGCTAATACGTTCAAAAAGATGCAATTTGCCTTTACTTCTTCGGATTCTCTTACCTCCAGCAATCTCCGTTCCAAGCGAATTTCCTCTAGCGACTTCAAGCACTCTTTCAACAGCTGCAAGATCTGGGGGGTGACCATTTCTGAGCCATTGACGAATAGCTCGCCTAGCTAATGGCACCGGAGCAGAATTCAGCGCCTTTACATCGGTGGGGTCTATAGCGGAGGCCAATTCATCAAGTAAGTCGCGGTCATCTCGTGCTAGGTCAGCAGCACGAACAAATAACGGTGCAACATCTCGCTGCGCGACATCAGCCATTAGAGGCAATATTTCATGACGAACCCGGTTTCGAAGAAATCGAGGATTTTTGTTACTGGGATCAAAAATTGGTTGGTATCCAAAAAGGTCGCAAATTGCTTCGGTATCGCACCTCCTCAATCTCAGCAGAGGGTGACCACTCAGTCGCATTCCTGAAAGAGCATCTAGCGAACCTCCGCGCATTAGCTGCAACAGAACAGTTTCAGCTTGATCATCGGCTGTGTGGCCTGTTAGCACTTCGTTTGGTAATACCCGATAACGGGCATCACGAGCTCGCTCTTCCAGATTCGGTCCATCGGTTAATTCAATTTTTATTTCTTCAAAACCTACGTTGAGTTTGTTAGCAAGCATTCCGACTTTTTGAGCCTCTTCTGAAACTTCTGGTCTGAGCCCATGATTCACATGAATAGCTCTAACCGTGGAGCTAGTTTCGGCTGCCAATATCAAAAGAGCTGCAGAGTCGGCTCCTCCTGATACCGCGCAAATCAATTCTCCCTCGCTAGGGAATGTGCATTTATCTCTGTAGTCCTGGAACGTTGAGCGAGGTTTCATTACACCACGTACCTAAATCGCAGGCACTCGTTGCATCCATGCTTCTGGATCGCGAATTTCTTTAAGTGAGGGCAAATACGAAACGTCTGTCCAAATGATGTCGACGGCTCGATTACCTCTTTGCGACTCGATAGCCGCAATGAATTCTTCGCCTTGTTGATACTGAGCTAATTTGGCTTCGATACCCATTAATTTTTGCATAATGCGCGCAAAACCTTTCGCCCCATTTCGTCGTTCTTGTAGCACACGAGCAAATCTTGGTGCATGGTCTACGTAACCGATCGCTGCGCGCGTCATGGTTACATCTCCATGCCCCTCAACTAAACTCATCATTCCCCCGACGCTTTCGAGCAAGGTTCGTTGTTTATCGCTAGCGAACAGTGCAGCTAAGCCGCCTTCTCCAAGAGGATCACGGCCGGATCGTCGCTCATCATACAAATATTTAATTCCATCTTTAAGACGGTCTGGATCAGGTTCTACCTCATCAAGCATTCCATTTACTAAACTCAAAAAATGAGGTCTTAACCACGGAACTCCGGTGAACTGTGACCGATGTGTTAGTTCATGCAGCGCCAGCCAGAGCCTGAATTGCTGGGGAGGGAAGGCAAACTTTTTTTCCACTGACAAAATATTAGGTCCTACGTAGTACACGTAATCCTGATCATCACGATCTTCGTCCTCGGCAAGCAGTAAGTCATACTGGCCGAGTACACGACGAGACATCCAACCTAGGATTAGTCCTAGTTCAGTAGCAGCAATTTTTTTTGTGAGTCGAGATTCAGTGCTTCCCTCACCATTTTCAGAAACAAGTATGGGCCGTAACAACCGTTGGAAAGACCTGATATTGGCGTCGATCCAACCGGCACGATCAATCACTTTTGCTCGAGCTTTTCCATCTTTCGAATACAAACCAGTTTCTATAGAAACAAGCTCCTCTGCTTGCGGAGTAAACCGCGCAAAATCTGAGTGGAGTGAATTCCCCAAATATGATTGAGATAAGGGTTCATCTCCAGCAATTTTAACTGCTATACGTCGAGCAAGCTCCCAGTCCACTGACACATGTGTCCATTCAACGCTTGGGGTATCGGGGCGCAACGACTTTCGTTACGTAACCTACCAAAAGTGCAATGACATTAACTACAGCGCCCACCGCAAGTGGCACTGCAAGCCAAAAATGCCAGATCTGTGCTCCTAGTGCTTCCATGTCTTTAGGCTAGCTGTCGCAGTCTCCATAGCCGAATCACATTTGATTATTAGCCAAATTTCTCAAATATTAAAATATTCTAGCCTGATTTCATGATCTTGTCGTGAGAAGGTTCCCGCTCCTACAGTCTGCTGGTATCGTGAGCGGCTCAGCGCCCGAGTAGCTCAGTGGTAGAGCGGCTCTCTCGTAAAGAGCAGGTCGTGGGTTCAATTCCCACCTTGGGCTCCATCTGATAATTCCAACATAAGGTGCTGCGTCATCAATTTTTCGTTGGGATTACGACGTAAATTTTGCGACGCTTTCTGTATTGCTGTAAGCGATCTAATTGCTTTTTCGCTATCAATAACTTGATCGGAAACCTCTTCTCTTATCGCCGCTCCTAAGGCACTAAACCCCATCAAAAACTCATCTGTACGCAAACGTCGAAGTTCTCGTTTGTGCCGATCCTCTAATATTGCTCTGCCGAGCCCACGTTCACCAAAGCGCTCTGCGCGCTCATCCAAAGCTAATCTTTCTTCAGAGTGCTTATCTTCCATCGGGCCCGCAGATGAGTCAATTAGTTCTAAAACAAGGTCCGCTGCTTTAGCAGCATTACCACCACTTCCGTTAAGTTTTTCTCGAATTTGACTCCACGCATTCCACCGATTTAATGCTCCGTCATCGCTAGCGAGGATTCGAGCTCTATCTATAGAACCATCTGAAATTTGTGATGCAAACCGTGCACGACCCGGATCTGCCCCCTCTTTAATCAGAAGTTTTTCAAGTTCGCCAGCAGGAATAGGAACAAACTCGATTTGAAGGCATCGAGAAGCAATAGTTACGAGATCGGAAGAAATTTCATCAGCCAACAAAATAAAAAATGTAGACGGCGGAGGCTCCTCGATCGACTTAAGCAGCATGGGTCCGGCATCTCGTATTAGGTGCAAGTCCGTTACGACTATTACTTTTCGATCACCTTCAATTGGGCTTGTAAAAGCGGTACGAACAATGTCTCTGGCCTGTTCGGCTGTGACGAAAGCACCAGAACGATCCACGATTACTAAATCGGGGTGTTCTTCGGCTGTCGCAAGTCGCTGGTGTCGTTCCTGATCATTCTTTTTATCGTTCAGTAGCCCAGCCGCAAAAAGTCTGGCTGCGTTTCGAGTGCCAGCGCCAGATGGCCCAACGAATAGATAGGCAGGTACTGGGTCAATGAGGGCAGCTTGCAGCATCGAGACGGCTCGTGCCTGGCCGATAACAGTATCGAAGAGGCTGCTCATCAATCTTCTTCAAGCGCCTTGTTGACCAGTAGCTGAATCTCTTCTACTGAGCCTGAAGCATCAACTGTTTTCCAACGGTTAGCATCTTGCTCAGCTAACAATTGGAACCCACTGATTACACGTTGGGCGAAACCTTCATCTTCGCGTTCCATGCGGTCCCTAGTCGCACCCAATCGTTGATTTGAGATCTCAACTGGTACTTGCAACAAAATAATTATGTCCGGCAGAAGACCTCCGCTAGCCCATTCTATTAGTGTGTGAAGGTCGTCTAACGACTGGCCTCTGCCGTATCCCTGGTAGGCCAAGGTTGAACCAAAAGATCTGTCTGTGACTACGTCGCGACCTAGAACTAAAGCCGGTTCGACAATGGTGTCTACATGATGAGCTCGATCGGCTGCAAACAAAAGAGCTTCTGATCGCGCTGACGGGACCGGTCCGTCACCTAACAGCATTTCACGAATTGCAGCTCCAAGTTCTGTCCCACCTGGTTCGCGCGTTAGAACAGCATTGAGTTTTTTTGCAAGTCTCTCTGCCTGGGTTGACTTGCCGCTGGCTTCCCAGCCTTCAAATGCGATGTACCGACCACGTTTCACTATTTTTTTTCCTGGCTTTTCCGAAGAGATAAAAGAGAAAGTCCTCCTGCCCCAATGATAAGCAAGCTAGCTAGCCATAGGGCGCCGCGGACACCAGGAAGTTCCATTGTGAACCGTCCGACAACAATTTTGTTTTCGAAAAGCACCCCAAACAACCAGTTAAAGCCATCCGAGAGAAATCCTCCGGCTGTAATCGACAGTAGTAAACAAAACCTTACTGCCGTATAAAGAGCGCTAAATACACGACCTCTTAATTCTTCTGCTACTTCTTCATGTAAAAGCGTGAACCCTAAGACATATACGCTTCCGGCAAAGATGCCCATTACAAAAACTCCAGCAAGCGCTAAAAAAGTATCTGAACAAGACACGGCGAAGAGAAGACCGAAGCCAGCACCAAACACTGAAGTCACAAAGGTGCGTTCTTTATTGAGTCTTCTTTGCGCGACTGAAAGCGCTGAAACTCCGAGCGCGACCCCGAAACCAAGTGTTACTAAAATAGTCCCGAAGCCAGCATTACCTGCCTTCAACACAACGTCGTTGAACACAGCTCCAAGGGGGATCAACATTCCCCCACCAATCATCCCCGTGCTCAGCCCCACCAGAACAGCTCGCACTCGCGGGCTGAGCGCAATGAAGTTCCAGCCTTCGCGAAGTTCTTGGAATCCTTCGGCTAAACCAAGCTTAGTTTTCTTAGCAATTCGTTGTTTTCTGTGGGGTTTGATGGGCAAAGTAGCTATTAACGCAGCGGCGATAAGAAATGTTGCTGCATCTAGTACTAGCGCCCATTCAACTTGTCCTACTGCGCTTTGGCCGAACCATTCAACCAGCTTTGCAAGCCCAATGAACGCGCCTGCAGCTAGGGGGAATGTTCCATAGGCAGCTACTAACGATAAGGAGTTAGCTGCGGTTAACTGCTCTTTGGGAACTAAGTTTGGGACTATCGCTTCCTTGCAGGGACTCCATAATGAGGTCGCTAGTTCTAGAACGAGAGATGCTAAGACAAGACCCCATACGCGCTCTATAAATGGGATTGTCAGTAAAGTGCCCGCTCGAATGATGTCACAAGTGATGAGGAGGCGTTTACGGTTGAGTCGGTCAACAATTAGGCCACCAACTGAAGCTAAAAAAAACCCAGGCAATACGCGGGCTAACATGACGAGCGCAATCGCTGAGCCTGGTTGGTCCCCACCGATCCGTCGAGCTACTTCAATGATTGCGAGAAAGCCAATCCAATCACCGAAGGCGCTAACTATTTGAGCTATCCAGAGCTTTAAAAAGCTTCGAGATCTTAAGACAGTAAAGCGCGCAGGGCTTTCGGGGTTAATGCCATCGGCAGAGTTAGGAGCAGAGTTATCAGACATAAATATTGTAGATGCGCATGAACTAATCGTTCAGTAGCTAAGGGTATTCACTCCCGCAGTATAAATAAAGAAACTACATTAACTAAATTTCATTTTAAGGACTACGAAGTTCTGTACGAAACGCCAGTTCTAAGAAATTTTCTAGTTGGTGAGGCTAAAAGATAATAATACTTACTACCAACTCATTTTTTAGTTTTATTAAATTTGGGGGCACGCTTTTTTGCGTAGGCCTTCTTTTTAGGTGGACCTTTTAGTTTTTTTTCTGCCAAAAGTTCAAGTGCCCGATCGAACGTCAAGTCTTCAGGTATGTCTCCCAAGGCAAGTGACGCCATGTATTCACCATCTGTGACGTACGGTCCAAATTTTCCATCTTTTAAAGAAACCATATTGCCTGAGTCAGGATCTTTCCCAAATTCTTGAAGTGGCGCTTTCGCCATTCTTCCAAACTTTTTAGGCTCTTTAAGTTTCTTTACAGCTTCTTCAAGCGTCAATGAAAGTAATTGATCTTCATTATCTAGGCTGCGAGTTTCAGATTTTCCAAAGATTTTCAGATCTTCTGCAGAGATTAACTCATCTGGACCATTATCAGGACCATCATCAGGACCATCATCAGGACCATCATTTAAATTCGGTCCATCGTCGCAGGTGTGTTTCAGATAAGGGCCGAATGGTCCGTTGGAGATAATTATCGGGTTACCACAAAAAGGGTGAATAATTTCTCGCGGAAGGCTTAACAGAGCTAGCGCTTCTTCCAGGGTTACGTCTTCAACTGTCATGAATTTAAATAGCGATGAGGTTTTCGGTTTCGGTAAATCTTTCAGCGCTTGCAAAGCAGAAAATTCATCCACAACAGCTTCTGCTGAATCAAACTCAGCGATAACTTGAACAAAATTTTCAAGAATCTCAATGTTGGCTTCTGGTGAAGCACCAGTTTCTATTTCCGCCCAGTAACCCGATTTTTGTAGAATGTTTCGAACCAACTCGTCTGGTCTCTCAGATTTTAAACCATCAAGGTACGCAATAACATCTAAAAATTCATTAATTCCTGCTAAGGCATTTCCTTTTATTCCAAGGTCTGAGGCTTTCTTAAACGCCTGTAACAAACTCTCGCTATTTTCTTCTGCGTTCGCAACAAGTTTGTCTAACGAAGCTTTCCCTACTCCTCTTTTGGGGGCATTAATTACTTCCAGGATTGCTTCGTTGGATTCAGAATCAATCAGCATGCGCATATAGGCCATGGCGACCTTGCATGGCTTTCGATGATGAGGGAGTTTTATTAGACGTCCTTCTTTTGTTGAAAGCTTAGGAAATTTAGCAAACTCACCTAATGAAACATACGGTCCGAAAGTACCGGGTCGTACATATACCGGCTTTCCAACATCGCCGGGATTAGGCCAAATGTAGTCTTCTTCTGGCCATGGTTGCGGAAAGGAACTGGGCGTTGCGTGCGCCAGAATTTGATTTGGAACTTCGCCTAGGAGCCGCGCATCAGGTTTATTTAAATACTCCCAAGCGCTACGTATGTCTAATTCGTCGATTGGTTGATCGGGTTGGATATTGGTGGTTGCTCCTTCATCTCCAACTCTGAGATACGGGCTCCTGAGATAGCCAAGCCTTACTTCGCCTACTAGTGATGGGTCTATTGCTTCTAATCCCTCTACACCGACTAAGTCTTCTGGGATTCGACCTAAATAATGGGATTTTTCTGACCACTGGACATCAACAAAGTTATTTACTGCTTTGAAATGCAGACCGGGATCCCCAGCGATCACTCTGGTTCTACAATTAATCGCGTTGCAACCACACTTTGCTGAGTTATCAAGGAATTCGTAGTCTTTTCCGTCTGTGAGCTCAGTTCGGTTCAAACCGCCTAGCCCCCAGTACAGATTACTTAAAAATGTTGATCGATCTAAACGACCGTTAGAAATGGAGTCGAGGTCTTCTTCCATTTTTTTGCGTTCTTCAAAGTCAACTAGCTTTGGAAGCTTGTGACCGAGAACGTTCACTACCATGATGGCTTTTGCCGTTGCGCAAAGAGCCCTTCCTTTTCTGAAGGCATATCCGTTATTCAAAATTCTTTCGATAGTTGATGCGTAGGTTGAAGGGCGACCGATACCGAGTTCTTCCATTTTTTTGACTAGGGATGCATCTGTGTATCTCGCCGGGGGTTTTGTGGACCGGCCTTGCGGAACGCCACGACTTGGTATCGCTGTATCGCCAACTTTGAGGTCTGGAAGGGCTATTTCAGCTGTAACGGTTTCTGAGTCTTCTGCTGAGTTCCCTTCAGCATCATCTGAATAGACACGACGAAAGCCTTCATGAGAAATAACTGTTCCACTTACACCAAGTAATAGATTTTTGGAAGTCTGGTCATCTGGCACCTCCACTGATCCAGACAAGCGCATTCGCACCGTCTCGCCCGTGGTATCTGTCATCTGTGAAGCAATGGTTCGTTGCCAAATCAATTCGTAAACTCTTGCTAAACTTTCGTTAGTCTCAATGCGAACCTGTCGTGGTTCTTTGAAGGTGTCGCCTGCCGGCCGTATCGCTTCGTGAGCTTCTTGTGCGTTTTGAACTTTGCTTTGATACTGACGGGGCGAAGCAGGTAGGTGGTCTGAACCGTATTTTTCTGTTGCAACGCTTCGCGCTGCTCGCATTGCGCTGTCCGACAACGTTGTGCTGTCGGTACGCATGTATGTGATGTAGCCCTGCTGATATAAGCTTTGGGCCGCCCCCATGGCTATCTTTGAGTTCAACCCTAGTTTGGAACTGGCGGCTTGCTGAAAGGTTGAAGTAGTGAAAGGTGCCTGAGGCCTTCGTCGGTAGGCATCATGATCTACTGAATCGACGGTGAAAGGAACTCCTTCGATATTTTCGGAAATACGTACAGCATCGGTTTCTGTTAATGCCACTACTTTGGTGCTTTTTAGTTTTCCGTCTTCACCAAAATCTTTTGTTAAGGCAATTCGAAGCCCGTCTAAAGAAACTAAGCGACTGCTGAAAGTTTCATTCACCGAAGACGTTAATGGCACGCCGAGACTCCAATATCCTGCGTCGATGAAGGCCGCTCTTTCCAACTCACGTTCTACAACTAGGCGAGTCGTTGGGCTCTGAACCGGGCCAGCAGAAGTACCTGGGCCTCCAATTGTGACGAGCTTATTTGATACCTCGAAACCGTATAGCCGGTCCAAGATACGTCGCGCTTCTTGAGCCTCGACCAAGTTGTTATCGATGCTTCGAGTGTTAGATAGTGCTTCGTCTATGGCTTTTTGTGTTATCTCGTGGAAGACCATCCGTTTTACAGGCAGGTTAGTTTTTGGCTGTAGTTCTTCTAACAAGTGCCAAGCTATTGCTTCGCCTTCGCGGTCCTCATCTGTCGCTAGATAGAGCTCCGAGGCTTGTTTCAATTCTTTTTTAAGATTGCGAACAACGCTCGCCGCTCCATCGCTCACAACGTAGTAAGCCTTGAAACTGCTTTCTACATCGACGCCCAGAAAGGCCCACCATTTTTCTTTTAGCTCACCGGGCAATGTTGCTTTGGTAGCCAAGTCGCGTATATGCCCAACAGATGCGACGACGGTGTAATCATCGCCGAGGAATCCGCCAATAGTTTTCGCCTTCGCCGGTGACTCGACGATTACAAGAGATTTGGACATAGTGCTTAGGAATGGATCATTAATTTAGGGGCCTGTCAAGTTTAAGTCGTGCTAAATGTGCAAGACAGTTACCGCGGACGGTATCGGCTTAAAGACGGTTTGCGGTGTTTTAGGTATTCTGTTTATTCAAACCGGCGTGAAATTGTGGTGAGTATAAATACCGCTGCCAGAGCAACAATCGATAACGTCGCAGCTCCAAGCACCTCGCTCATAACAGGTCTTCCTAGAGCTGCGTTCCCTAAACCAATATCACCGCTAGGCCAAGGCCACAGGACTCTTAATGAGCCAGCCATGAGCCCTATAAGCAAAGCAAGAGTTTTTTCGCGGTGAACTCGCAGCAACCACGATAGTCCTCTCGCGAACAGCGCTAAACCTATCCCGGCGCCGATTCCATAATTCAATAACACTGGAACGTTGAAATCTTTTACTGCTTCCAATAGATGGTCATAAAAACCGAACGCCAAAAGAATAAACGAACCCGATATTCCGGGCAAGATCATTGCGCATATAGCGACGGCTCCAGCTGAAATAACTATTACAGAGGAAGGGTCTGACACGGACTCTGAGCTGTATCCAACTACTACAAAAGCTGCGGCGGCACCCAATATAAACCAAAGCGCTTTCACGCAGTCCCAAGCTTTGATCTCTCTTTTGGTGAGTAAAACGCTTCCGACTATGAGCCCAAAAAAAATAGCTGAGAGTTGAACGGGGTGGTCCTCGATTTGGTTGCTAAGCCATGTGGCTAGGGTCACGACCGCTATACCAATGCCGATGCCAAGACTAAACAAAAACTGCCAGTCGACGTTTCTTAATTCTTTACGTACTGACTTAAAATTAAAGCGTACGAGGAATGTGAGGATCGTAAATATTTTGCTGATTTGTTTTAGAAGGTTTTCATATACCCCGAATAAAAGAGCAACAGTCCCACCGGATACGCCCGGAACCAGGTCCGCAGCTCCCATGCAGAGCCCACTAACAATATTTTTCGTTATGGTTCTTCGCACATAAGGGACCGTATCGCGGAGAGCCCCTAATGCACACAGCACTAGGGGCGCTTCCATTCCAACGGTAGATTATTCGTCGAATCGAATTATTGTTACGGGTTAGCCACCAGTCACAATATCGTCGAATGTCATGCCGGGCCCACCATGCTCAGACACATCGAGACCCGCCATTTCTTCTTCCGGTGAAACTCTGATACCCATGATTGCTTTCAGGCCTTTGAATAGAATAAAGCCAGTAGTAACGGTCCAAGCAGCCACGATTATCACCATAAGAGCTTGTACTGCGAGTTGGTCTAAGCCGCCACCGTAGAAAAGTCCCGCGTCTTCGCGCCCGAGGAAAGCATCATCGTATTTGGCAAAGAGTCCTATAGCGAGAGTTCCCCACATGCCGCACGCACCGTGTACCGCAAAAGCGCCGACTGGGTCATCAATTTTCAGTACTCGTTCAACAAACGGAAGTACGAGAACAACGATTAGACCAGCAATAAAACCAGTAACAATTGCACCCCACGGGGTCATGGTTCCGCATCCAGCGGTTATACCGACTAGGCCTGCAAGCGCACCGTTTCCAGCCATCGCAACTTCAGGCTTTCCCGATTTGAGCCATCCCAAAGCTGCTGCTCCAAGAACTCCAGCACAAGCAGCTAGAACGGTGTTCAGAGCAACGAACATAACCCAACTATCTGCGGCTAGTTCGGAGCCTGGGTTGAAGCCAAACCAGCCGAACCAAAGAATAAACACGCCAAGAATAGTCAAGGTGATGTTGTGACCTGGAATAGTACGAGGCGTTCCGTCAGCCGCGTACTTTCCGATACGAGGTCCTACCACCGCCGCTCCTACCAGCGCTAGCCAGCCTCCCACACTATGAACAATCGTCGATCCAGCAAAGTCGCTATATACAGCATCGCCAATATTAATTTTGGCGATTAGTCCACCACCCCACGTCCAATGAACAACTATCGGGTAAATAATTGCGGTCGCAAACAAACTGAAGACCAGGTATGTGCTGAATTTGGTCCGCTCAGCTAAGGCTCCCGAAGCAATTGTTACTGCTGTTGCTGCGAATACTGCCTGAAAGAAGAAATCGGTAGCTGGGCTTAATCCGCCGCTCATGTCGAATAGGTCAGCGCCACTTAGAGCGAAAGATCCCCATCCCATGAACCAGCCGCTACCAGCATCTCCGCCATAGGCAAAGCCGTAACCGACTAGGAAGAAAACCAAAATTCCGAGTCCTGCATCAAACAGGTTTTTGGCCATAATATTTCCGACGTTCTTAGCGCGCGTTTGTCCTGCTTCCAGCAACGCGAAACCTGCTTGCATAAAGAAGACGAGCACACCTGCTATGAAAACCCAGATGTTGTCAAGAACTGTTTGCACCATTAGCGCAGCAGCTTCGGCATCACCATCTTCTGCACCTGCCGGACCTGCAAAGAGTAGTAGGCCGCCGGCAGCTCCAGCAGCAGCTAATAAAAGCTTGCGTTTCAAAGTATTCCTCCTGTATTTGGCTGACAGTTGAAATGTATTGATCCCTTATTTCCTAACAGTCACACCCCGGTTACGGCTTTGTGTACGTTTTGTTTCTTATCTAATTCAAGATTGTTACAGGCCTGTTAACAGCCTTGTAACTAATTTTGTTTAGGTCGAAAGTTGATGCCGCTAAGGAACGCTTCAGTTAACCGGCCGGGTAGTGCATTAACCGCTATTAGTCCTGCGAAACGCTTGGGGTGGCGTACCTCTCGACGATTTCGAATTACAGCTCTTAAAGTATCGTCTGCAATAACGTTGGGAGAAACGCTTTTTAGAGTCTTTAAATTTTTGAATCGTCGTTGCGCAAGTTCAAAAACTGAATTCGAAGCCACTCGACTCCACATGTCCGTGTCGATCGGTCCGAGATGTAAGACTGTCACACCGACACCTGTTTTTTTAATTTCTATTCTAAGGCTTTCTCCAAACTTGCTGAGACCAGCTTTAGAGGCGCAGTAAACCGCTAGTCCCGGGGTTGGGGTGATCGCAGCGATTGAAGAAGTAAAAACCAAATGTCCCGAACCTCTAGCAATCATGCCGGGTAATACCTGTCGAGTTAGCAGTTGAGGGCCTAGTAAATTAGTTTTTATTACTTGCGAAATATCTGATTCGGGAAGTTCTTCTAGCAGTGAACCAGTTTCGATCCCAGCGTTATTGATTAAGACGTCAATAGGGCCATCTTGCAACTCAACACGGTTAATAAATCCGTCAATTTCAAACTCGTTTGCAAGATCAAGAGTGTGATACGAACCCCCTAATTCCTTGGCAAGAGATTCGATAAGGGAAGTTGTTCTTGCGACAAGTATCACTCGGGCTCCCGCCCGGCTAAAACTTCGCGCCATGCATTCGCCTATGCCGCGTGAGGCCCCTGTTATAAGAATTCGTTTCCCAAGAACATCCATAATGTGAGCGTAGATGACATGTGGACGCGATTAGGGCCCTGAGGGAATCACTTCAAGTGATTCTTAACCCAGGGCCCTAAGGCTGATAGAAGTTTCTTGGTTTATTTTAGATAAATGCTGGCACGAACACTAATGAAACAATTGTCATAACTTTAATCAAAATGTTCATTGCAGGACCGGACGTATCTTTGAACGGGTCTCCAATTGTGTCTCCAACAACGGCTGCTGAGTGCACATCGGTACCTTTGCCACCATGGGCTCCGGCTTCAATGTATTTTTTAGCATTATCCCAGGCGCCACCTGAGTTAGCCATGTAGATAGCGATCATGAAACCGGTGACAACTGCTCCAGCCAAGAATCCGCCCAAAGCGTTTACGTCGATAAATCCAATAGCCAGAGGTAATACAACCGCTAGAAGGCCCGGAATTACCATTTCTCGTAATGCTGCCTGTGTTGAGATATCTACGCAGCGGCGACTATCTGGTTTTACGCCTTCAACGCCTTCTCGCAGTCCAGGTATTTCTGCGAATTGTCTACGTACTTCAACGATCATTGCTTGAGCAGCTCTTCCTACAGAGCTCATTGTCAATGAGGCGAAGATGAATGGAGTCATTGCGCCAAGGAAGAGCCCAATTGTGACCGCTGTGTCAGTGATATCTAGATTGACTTGGTCTCCAGCTGTTAGTGCAAAAGCCTTGAATAATGCGAGTGCTGTCACAGCTGCTGAACCTACGGCGAATCCTTTTGCTACCGCAGCGGTGGTATTTCCTAAAGCGTCCAAACTGTCAGTTACTTCTCGGACGTCGGAAGGTAGCCCAGCCATTTCTGCGATACCACCAGCGTTATCAGCTATTGGTCCATACGCATCAACTGCAACGATTACGCCTGTGACCGCCAACATGCCAATGGCTGCCAGCGACACGCCATAGATTCCAATTGTTTCTCCAGCTTGACCGAATGCGGCGCCGCCGAACCAGTAAGAGATACCAATCATTGTAACGACGATCACAACTGATGGAAGCGTCGACATTTTGCCTTGTGCGATTCCCTCTATGACAACAGTCGCTGGACCAGTTTTAGCTTGTTCAGCTATACCTTTGACTGGTTTGTAATGTTCAGAGGTGAAGTATTCAGATACGAAACCGATTGCCCAGCCGCCAAGCAAACCAACAATAATAGTTAGTGCAAGATAGATCGGCTTTGTGACCATTACGTCACCGTTGAACAGCCATAGTGTTCCAACAATCGATAGGACCACTGTCAAACCCATCGCAACGTATTGTCCGGTATGCAACTGAGCTGAAAGACTTTTGCCTTCTTTGCCTCGAGTCATTAGCGCACCAACTATTGAAGCCATCATTCCTAAGGCTCCAATAAGAATCGGATACATCAAAAGGGCTTCTAAATCACCAGGCGCTACTAGTTTTCCAGCCCCGTTTATAAATGTGCCCGGTAATAGCAGCGACACTAAGACGATGGGCGCTACGACTGATCCAGCATACGATTCGAAAAGATCGGCACCCATTCCGGCTACGTCACCAACGTTATCTCCTACTGCGTCAGCGATTGTTGCCGGGTTCCTAGGATCATCTTCAGGTATACCAGCTTCTACTTTTCCTACTAAGTCGCCACCAACATCAGCAGCTTTGGTAAAGATGCCGCCACCTATACGAGCGAACAATGCTATCGAGCTTGCTCCTAGGCCGAATGCAGCGACAACCTGGAAAGCGTTATCAACGCCTACCCAAGTTACCCAGAGTAGGTAATTGAAGGTAATTCCAAATAGTGCCAGACCAGCAACGGTGAATCCCATTACGGCGCCGCCTTTAAATGCAAGCGGAAGAGCTTCAGCTGCTCCGTTGCGTGCTGCGTTTGCTGTACGGGTGTTTGCAGCTGTTGCTATACGCATGCCTATGAAGCCAGCGATAGAAGACAGGACTGCACCCATCAGGTAAGCAAAAGATGCATATGGTCGTCCATCGATTGGTACTACTAAGAGCACAACAAACATGACTCCAACAAAGACTGAGACCCATTGGTATTCACGTCGGAGAAAAGCCATGGCGCCCTCTCGGATCGCCTGTCCTATCTCTTTCATAAGGTCAGTGCCTTCGTCGGCCTTCATTACGACCTGGGCGAAGTAGTAAGCGAGCATGAGCGCCAAAACCGAAGCGATCAACGCGAAATATGGTACCGCTGTCACGATATCCTCACAGTTCAGCCCGGACGGGTTCGAGCTACGAAAATCGACCTGGGCTGAAGGGGCCATACGCAGCGGCAGTGCCTTTAGCACCAGGTCAAAATGGTACGCACCTCAACGGCTATAGGCAACCAATTCGTGTGACTCAAACGAATATTTTAAGTGAGTTAAGTTCTGCTACCAATTCTTTTTTGCTGGTGAAATGAAAAGCACGCATCCCAACATCGACTGCGCCCTGCACATTACGTTCAAGATCATCGACGAAAAGACACGCATCTGGTTGCACATTAAGTGCTTTAAGGGCCAGTAAGTACGCTGCTGGATCGGGTTTTGCTACTTTCAACCTGCACGTATTTCCGACGAAATCAAAATAACGTTCGAGGCCCTGTTCGCTCAAATAACGTTCAAAGTCATCATGGTTATTAGTTAATAAACCTAGCTTCACTTGGTTTTCAAGTTTCCCAAGTAAATCTCTCATTCCTGAATCGATTCGGCCTTCAAAAGCAAAAAATTGGTCAACGATCGGCCATATTGCTTGACCGTGGATCACTGTTAAGCGTCGACGAGTTTCGTCTTTCCACTGTTTCCAAGTCCAATCACCGATAATCGCTGGGCCATTTACCTCCGGGTCGAAGGCAACAGCGAAAACGGTTCCCGGGAGATAACCAGCTTTTTCTTCGTAGTTCCATAGAGCTGGCTCATCCCATTGCCGGATCACACCATCAAAATCAAAAAGGATCGCTTCTACCATGATTGTGCCCGTTAGCTCGATGGTTCTTCATTGTCTGCGCTTACAAATAGGATAATTAATGCAGCCACAGCAGCAATAGCTGACGCTGCAAGAATGCCGATTTTCCCAAGGTCTGTAATGGCATCTGTTTGGAAAGCTAATCCAGCAACAAAGATTGAAACCGTGAACCCGATACCAGCTGCCAGGCCCATTCCAATGAACTGTACCCAGTTGATCCCTGGGGGCAGTTCGAACCCAACTTTGGTAGCTACCCACGCGAACAGGGTTATTCCTAGAGGTTTACCAACTACCAGCCCGAGGATGATTCCTATTGTCACATTACTTGAGGTTGCGGCACTGACTTTTTCGCTAGTAAGCACAATGCCTGCGTTGGCTAAGGCAAAAATTGGGATAATCATATAGGCGGTGAAGGGATGTAAGAAGTTCTCAAAACGTTCAGTAAGTGGAACTGATTCCTGGACGAGGAACGAAACATGTCGCACCTCACCGATACCTGCGTCATCAGGCATTGCATCAACAATTGATTGTGCGTCTCGTTCCGCCAACAATGGTCGGGCAGGTGTAAGCAGACCAAGAGCAACGCCCGCTATTGTTGCATGCACTCCAGATTCGAGCATCGCGTACCAGATAAAAATACCCAGCAGAATATACACAGCGATAGCCCATACTTTGAGGATCTGCAGGACTCTTATCCCAACTAATCCCACCACGGCAATAACTAGCCAGCTGATACTAAGGTCGGTCGTGTAGAAAATGGCAATAACTGCGATAGCGCCGATGTCGTCGACTATGGCCAGGGTAAGCAAAAACAGTTTTAATTTAGGTGAGACTCGAGCTCCTAGTAACGCAACGATCCCCACTGCGAAGGCAATGTCGGTTGCCATTGGTATTCCCCAACCACGTGCTGCTTCGCCCGAGTTGTTTAGCATAAAGTAAAGAAGAGCTGGGCCGATCATGCCTCCAACTGCAGCAATGGCCGGAAGAGCAGCGGCACGTAAAGTATTGAGTTGGCCAGTTACTAGTTCCCTTTTGATTTCAAGCCCAACAACAAAAAAGAACAATGCCATTAACCCGTCGTTTACAAAATGACCAACGGTCATATGCGGAAAATGCCAGCTACCTACAACAATTTTTATATCGGTATGCCAGAACGATTCGTAGCTCGCTCCCCATGGTGAATTAGCCCAGAAAAGCGCTACTGCGGTTGCGATAAGTAATAACACCCCACTAGCTACTTCCCGATCGATAAACCGCAATACTGGGCGTGCCACAAACTTAGCTAACGAATTATCGCTGCTAGCAAACGTTGGACGCTGAAAGATAAAATCGGAACCTGCCATTGTTCGTAGAGGCTACGCCTCTTCAGCTCAAATTTCGAGGAGAAGCTATATCTAGCTTTTGAAATCTGTTCCTAACGCCCCTTCAAGAGTTGACCAAGTGTCGAATAACTCATAAGTGTCAGTGAGTTTAAAAACTTGAAGTATCCGCTCGTCGCTGACAACTAGATGCAGGGTTCCACTTTTTTTTAAGCAGCGACGTCGGAATCCAAGAAGGATTCCCAGACAAACTGAGTCCATCAACTCAACTCGTGAGAGATCAATAATTATTGCCGGATTAGCTGAATTTTTGTTAATAGCTATTAGTCCAGCCGAACGGAACGCTGGAGCGCTGGCTAGGTCAAGCTCACCGCTGACAGCAACTACTCTCCAGCGGGGCAGTTCATAGGAATTAAAACGCGCCGTCATCTTAGTTGAACCGTGGCATCACTTTTGTCGTGATCAGATCGAGCGAAGAGATGATCTGATCACTTGAATGAATCCCTTGTGGAATTAAGAAAAATATTTCGTCAAACCCAAGGACCTTATGGGCTTCATCTATTTGACGACTGATGGTGTCGGGGCTACCCACTAATTTAAGTGGCATTCCTTGCCCAAATTGTTTTGCCCATTTTTCCCAGAACCATGCCATATCCTCAAACTGAGCTTCTGCTTCTGCATCGGTTTCGGCGCATACAGCGATACCGCCCCATGCAGCTTCATGGCCTCTTGGCTTCTCTATCCCATGCTTTGGAGCTTCTTCTCGATACGTTTTCCAAAGAGCTTCACAAAAATCTAGTTTGTCGCTCAGAACAATGGGAGTTCCACCATATTGACTCCAAAACAAAGCAGTAGACATTGACATGGTAAATCCACCGTAAAGCGGGGGATGAGGTGTTTGAAGAGGCCTAGGAGCAATTCCAATTTCGTTAATTGTCATGTCAGCTTCAACACCGGCTCCATATTCAGAGTACACCGTGTGCAAATGGGGGTTTTTGTTGTCGTTCGGGAATTTCCAGAATTCTCCCTCGTAACTAAAAGTTTTGCTGGTTAAAGCCAATAGAACTACTTCAACGAACTCTTCAAAAAATCTACGATTCAGCACGTCGGTTTCAGTGTCTTTGTTCCAATGACCAACAGCAGCAAGCTCTGGACGTATTTTCAACTGCTCAACCCAACGGTGTTGGTATCCGCGTACTATTCCAAACCCTAGACGGCCTCCAGTCATGTGATCTAGCGTCGCTATTTGTTCCGCAACTCGGAGAGGGTTATGAGTCGTGGACACGTAACCACATGAGATGATTCGCAATCGCTCAGTAGCGTTCGCTATCCATGAGGCCATGAGGCCTAAGTCGTTGGAAGCTTCAAAGCCTTCGATTTGTAAGTGATGCTCAGGGTGACCAATCCCGTACCAATTATTTTGATCTGCGAACTGCGCTATTTCACGAATTTCGCTTAACATTCGCTGGTAGTAGTCGTTATTAAGCCCTGCTAAGCCAGACTGCAACTCGTCTCTGCGGCCCATTGTGCAGTACATAAAAAGATCAAACTTCACTTATTCTCCTATTGAAAGTATCAGTCAAACATTAGGCGAGCGTTTTAGATGACTAACGTCTTTTTCAGGTTTATTTTGTAAGGCCATTGATGACAGTGCTGCCATACATTTGAGCTACACCGGAGATATCTAATTCGCCGTCATCGGTCCACCAGCCGCTCACTGAATTCATGGCCGAGATAATCATCCGGGCTAAAACTCTTGCGTCGATATCGCCTCGAAGAGATTGATCTTTTTGGCCCGCTTCAATCAAACTGACCCAACCGTTTGCAAATTCGCGCAGAGGAACTGCAAGATTTCCACGAGTGGAACCCGGCGCCTCTTGGAAGCAGCGAATATTTGCGTGGGTAAAATCACTATCTTTTGTAATGTGTTTTATATAGGCTTCAACCGAAATATTTAGCCGCTCACGACCACATGCTTCTGCCCCGACTGCTGCTAGGGCTTCTCGAATTGCAGTTCGCGCATGATCTATGCCGACCCTAAGAACTTCCTCGACAATAGCGTCTTTGGAATCAAAATGGTAGTAGAGGCTTCCGGCCTGCATTTTCGCAATAGCTGCTATCTCAGTGAGTGTGGCTGCGGCATAACCCTCACGAGCTAGGACCGATGCAGCGGCGTTTAGGATGCGACTTCGAGTTCTTTCGCCTTTGCGAACTCTCGATTCCGCAATCTCTGTTCGCGACATGGTTAGAGGCTACCGGTCATGTCGGCGGTCACATTACTTGATTTTAAAATCACGTTAAAAACGTCCCCCAGATGCCGATAGGCGGCGGCGATGTTCTAGAAAATCTACCAAAACGTAGTCACCCAGATTCTGAGGGTTAGTAAAGAATGCGCGTCCGCCATTCATTTGTGTCATTTTCTCAACGAATGACCGCAAGTGGCTGTTTGGGTCCAGCATAAAAATGTTTATACGAATGTCTTCGCGAGTCGCTCTGATAACTTCCTTCAGTGTTGCATCAACAGTTTCCTGAACCGGTGGATAATTGAAATACGGGTATCCGTTGGGACCAATGTGCGCTGTGGGTTCGCCATCAGTAATCATTATTATTTGCTTACTGCCGGACTGTTTGCTCAATAACCGTCTTGCGATCATAAACCCGTGTTGCATGTTCGTCCCTTGGGCATAGTCCCATGACACTTCGGGGAGTTGACTAGCTTTAAATTCGAATGCTGACTCAGCGAATCCAACTAGACCCAAGTAGTCACGCGGGTACTTACTTGTGATTAGCGACTGAAGCGCACTCGCAACTTTTTTGGCTGGTAAAAAATTGTCGCGCATCGGCATCGACATCGACAGATCTAGCATCAACACTGTTGAGGCCCGTGTTGTCAATTCGGTTCGTTCAACTTCGAAATCGTCTGGGGTTAATTTGACCGGTGTACCGCTTCCTTGCCGACTGATAGCATTTCGAACTGTTTGCTCAATATTTAAATTGAAATTATCTCCAAATTCATAGGGTTTCGTTTCGTAGGCGCGTTCATGTCCAATACCGATTTTGTTAACGCGATGCGAACCAACTTTGTTATCCATTAACTTGTTAAAAAGTTCACCTAAAGCGTTTTTGCCGATTGCTCGAAGCGCCAGCGGAGTTAGCTCCAAGCGGCCTTCTTTATTTTCCGCGTGTCCACTAGCTTCGAGCATTTTAGCCATTTCGCTGAGTCGTTGAATCGACTCAGCCGATTCACTTCCCAACAGCTGTTCCACTCTGTCTGGGTCTACTTCGTTCAGCGCTCCAGGGTTAGTGGCGTTGCGCAGCATCTCCTGCAGGTCATCAAGGTCTCCAAGCTGTTGCATCATGTCGGTGGCTTCGGGCATGTTCATCTGCTCGTCACCTCCGAATTCATAGCTGCGATTCCAGTCCATATCTGGAAACGCGTTTTGTAGATTCTGCGACAGCTGCTGTGACTGCCATTGCAGATCCATGTCATCCATTAGAGCGCTGGACAGTTCCTGAAGTTGCTGACGCTGTTCTGGCGTCATTGAATTCATCATCGCCTGCATAGCGGCCATTCGTTCAGCCATTATTTCGATGAGTTCATCTAAGGTTTCCGGATTCTCGGGGAAGAACTCTCCGTGGCGTTCCATAAAACCATCAAAATCAGTGTCTTCGCCTCGTTCTCGCTGCTCAAGCATTTCGTTAAGTTCAGCCATCATGTCTTTCATGCGAGACAAATCTTCTGGCTGCATATCTCCCATAGCTCCTGCCATCTGATCAAACTGGCTTTGGGCTATCTCTTTTTTTAATCTGTCTAAAAGTTCTTCAAACTGTTCGCGAGCTTCGGGCGAAACAAACTCGTATTTTTGAAGGTCACGTACTTTGCCAGCTAAGTCCGGAGGCATCATATCGAGCTGTAAATTTTTATTTTGGGCGACTTCTTGGGCTATCTCTGATCGTCGTTCGTCTCCGGAATCAGCGGCTTCTCCCGCGTAGTCTTCTAGCGACTCGCGTTCCTCATTAACTACATCATCTAAATCGTTAGATATCTCATCGTAGATTCCGCCCAAATCAAAGTTATCGAGCATCTCTTGTCTGCGCTCTTTTAGCTGATCGAGCATCTCACGTAAACCTTGCATCCGATTACCTTCACGGTCTTCGAATCCTTGCTGCATTAATCTGCGCATAGCAGCGTTTAGATCCCCGTGATATAGCAAATCATCTGTTAGGTCTTTGAAAAGGTCGAAGGAATCGTATTCGAAGCCGGCTTGGCTTCCATCCCAAGCTGAGTAACGGAACCGAGCACCCTCGCGCTTAATTTTCCTTTTCTTTATGGACATGAGTGCGGATCCAATCTTGAGCTCCGGGGTTTCAAATCAACCACGGCCGCGGTAAGTCGCTCGAGTTCCAGTCGCTTCTTTGTTTAATCTTTTCGATAGGTGTAAACCTTCGAGAACTAACTCAACTGCGCTAGCCAGTTCTGCAGGTTCAGAAGAATCAGTTAGCTCGCTTACAGCTACTGCCAATGCGGGGTTTCCTATTAGTAAATCTGCATAGTCATTGGAACCCAGATCATCGCCAGTATGGACAATGGTGCCAGTATCAAAACTTTCGACTACACCAACGAGGTCTTCTGGAGAGAATCTGCCCTTGAAGACTTCCAAAACCGCTGCTTTGATCATTTGTCCAACTATTTGGCCATCTCTGCCTTCTTCTATCGCCTCGATTTCTATCTTGCCGCTGGAAGATGACATTAATGCTTCTAGGTCACTTACTCTTGGGACTACGTGAGTCTCACCGCGTTGCAAAGCACGTCGAGCGGCATTTGCTACCAAAGTTTCATAATTTGTGACAGTCATTCGCACCGACACACCTGAGCGTTGGTTTACCTGAGGGCTTGAGCGGGCAATGTGACTGAATGTCGTAACGATTTCAGTCATGAACTCTGGCACCGAAACTGAAATATTTTCAGCTTCCAACGGTCTGGCTTCTTGCTCCGCTATTTCCATTTCTGTTTCAATTTCTAGCGGATAGTGAGTCCGAATCTGACTTCCGAAACGATCTTTAAGCGGCGTTATTAGTCTTCCACGGTTGGTGTAATCTTCAGGGTTCGCCGAAGCTACTAGAACAACATCTAAGGGCAGGCGAACTTTATAACCTCTTATTTGAACATCTCTTTCCTCAAGGACATTCAGCAAGCCAACCTGAATTCTTTCAGCAAGGTCAGGTAACTCATTGATCGCAAAAATGCCTCGGTTAGTTCTTGGAACCATCCCGTAATGCAACGTCAACTCATCAGACAAATATCGGCCTTCCGCAACCTTAATTGGGTCAACTTCACCGATGAGATCAGCTATTGAAGTGTCTGGTGTGGCCAGTTTTTCACCGTACCTGTTATCTCGATGCTCCCAGTCGATGGGTGTTTTGTCGCCCAGCTCTTCAACTAGATCTTTCGCGTACCGAGAAACTGGTTGGTAAGGATCGTCATAAATTTCTGACCCTTTGATGAAAGGCATCCACTCATCAAGCAAGTTGACCATGGATCTGATCATTCGAGTTTTTGCTTGACCTCGCTCTCCGAGAAATACAATGTCGTGACCAGCAAGCACAGCGTTTTCAAGTTGCGGCAGAACCGTATTCTCATATCCAAGGACGCCATCAAACAACGGGTCGCCGGCACTAATTTTTGTGACTGCGTTTTGACGCATTTCTTCTTTTACTGGACGGGATTCCCATCCTTTTTTACGCAGTTCTCCGAGGGTGAGGGGACGAGTCATTTCCGCAACTTAGCTCAGGTAGGAACAAAAATGTGAGTGGATATAGGACTAAATCCACTACCGTCTTCATCAACGTGACTGGTAACAATCATCAAGAGGCATCTTTCTCACTTTCTGGGGAGTGGCAAATAAGTCGCTCCGATGAGATTTCGCGCCGTTCCGCTGGGGATTTAGGTCTAAATGATTCAGGGTGGTCTAAGGCAACAGTGCCCGGTCAATGGAGAGATACTCCCGAGGTTGCTGATGCTGATGCCGTTCTCTATCGAAAGCATTTCAGCTGCCCCTTATCGGGAAGGGAGACACGTCGATGGCTGGTTTTTGACGGGCTTTGTTATCAAGGAGATATTTGGTTAGATGGCTCATACCTCGGCGATACTGAGGGTTATTTCGCTCCGCATGTTTTTGACATTAGCGAACATTTAGCTGCGCGCGACTCACACGTTCTAGCTGTTGAAGCTACGTGCACAAAAATCTCTGACGAGGATGAGAAAAGTAATATCACGGGCGTTCTGCAACATTGGGATCAGGCGACTCAGGGGCTTAACCCGGGTGGTATTTGGAGAGATGTTCGCGTTGAGCAAACGGGTGCCGTTCGTCTTCAAGAACTAAAAGTTCTCGTTCTCGAGGCAGATACCGATCGCGCTATTATTCGCTGTTCAGCGAAGCTTGACAGCGCTGGCACCCATTCGGCAATGGTTAAAACAACAGCTTCTAAAGCCAATACTGGGCAACTCTCTGCGAGTCATGAGCAGACGGTGATATTGGCTACTGCTTCTAATGAAATCGAGTGGCATATAGCGATCGAGGAACCAGAGCTTTGGTGGCCACACTCAATGGGTCTTCAGCCTTTGTACGACATTAATGTCGACATTGAAATAGATGGAGTCTCCAGTCATGAACAAACACGTCGGGTCGGAATCAGAACTTTTCAGTTGACCAACTGGATAGCCACCATCAACGGGGAACGCCTTTTTCTTAAAGGAGCAAATCTCGGCCCAGCGTCAATTCACTTCGCTGAGATCTCTTCTGAAGATCACAGAAGAGATCTCATGTTGGCTCGAGATGCGCATTTAGATCTGATCCGGATTCATGGCCACATTCCTTCACCTGATCTGTACAACGAAGCAGACGAATTGGGCATGCTCCTTTGGCAAGATTTCCCCCTGCAGTGGGGGCATGCACGTGGAATTCGAAATCAGGCAATGCAACAGGCCACTTCGTTGGTTAACAACTTCGGCCACCATCCATCAATTGTGATTTGGAGCGCCCATAACGAACCTTCGAAACCTATCCGAGGGCATCAAGCGATCGAAAACGCGACCTACACCCGATTCGGGTCTATGACAGACCCGGTGCAACAACTTCCTTCGTGGAACCGAAGCATTTTAGATCGAGGGATTAAACAGGCGCTCAAAGAGGTCGATCCGACGCGACCAGTCGTTGCTCATTCTGGTGTCCTTCCTAATATCTCGAACCTAAAAGGCACTGACTCACATCTCTATTTCGGATGGCAACACGGAGAAGTAAGTAATCTTGAGGCTCTCGCATCAAAATTCCCTCGACTGGTCGAGTTCGTGTCTGAGTTCGGAGCACAAGCAGTTCCACAAAACCTAGAAATCGCTGAGGCTGCAGGTGCAGAGCACTTTCCCAATATCAATACCGAGATTCTCCAGAACACCTACGGGGCAGAGCTTCAACTCCTAATTAGAACAAGTCCACTCAACCAATTCAGTACCTGGGACTTATGGGTAACCGCCACACAGCTTCGTCAAGCTGAAATTATTCGCCACACAGTAGAAATACTCAGAACCCTGAAGTATCGGCCTACCGGTGGCTACTGCCAGTTCATGCTCGCAGATGCAATGCCTTACGTTAGTTACGCAGTCTTAGATGATAGACGCAGACCCAAACTAGGTTGGCGTGCCCTTCAAACTGCTAGCAAGCCAGTGATTGTGGTCGCCGACCTACATAGCTCATCGCTCGAATTAGGAAGTCACACGTGCGAAATTCACGTAGTTTCTGACCTCAGAGAGAAAATTACTTCAGCAATCGTGACCGTCACGTGGGAATGCTGGGGATCTGACCCAATCGAGTGGGTTTTTAAAGGAAACTTCGAAGCTGACAGCGTTACACGAATCGCATCGTTGACCCTTCCCGCCGTTAATCAAGGGGTTGGAAATTTAAAAGTTTCACTAAAAGCGCCACAAATTGAAGTCAGCAACACATACAGCGTTACTATTCGTTAAAGTTTGACGCCGCCTCAATTCTTGGCTTAGTAACTAAGAACTGTGCGGTGTTACTCCACGTGAACTCACCTAGAGGAGGTTGTCTGTGACAGCCACGGCGACGAGCCCGTCCGGTTCGACACCAATCTTCCAACAGAAGCGGCAGATGCCCTTCCCGTTGAATATTTATCAATCAGCTATCGGCCGTAAGTGGGTGATGGCACTAACCGGCATTGGCTTACTTGGATTCGTCCTCGTCCACATGATCGGTAACCTTCACATATATGAAGGTCCTGCCAGAATGCACGAGTACGCAGAATCCTTGCGCACACTTGGCGGCGGGCTAGTACCAAAGACCTTTGTCCTCTGGCTACTTCGCCTAGGCCTAATAGGAATGTTTGTTTTGCATATCCACTCGGCCTACACACTTAAAGAACGCAGTCGCAAAGCCAGCGATAAAGCCGACTTTATCGGTGGTGCCAAGAAATATGAATCCAAACGTGACTACGTGGCAGCTAACTATGCAAGTAGAACAATGCGTTGGACCGGCCCAATCATTCTGCTCTACATAATTTTTCATCTGGCAGATCTGACATGGGGATTAGTGAGCAGTGAGTGGGCCGCCGGTGACCCGTATCACAATGTGGTTAATAGTCTCAGTAATACCTTCATAGCTATTATTTACGTCGTCGCCAACATAGCGTTGGTCATGCATATCTTTCACGGCACTTGGAGTTTGTTCCAAAGCCTCGGAATCAACAACCCTAAATACAACAAGCTTCGTCGAAATCTTGCAACGGCGCTAGCTGGGATTGTCCTCGTAGGAAATCTGACTTTCCCGATACTAACGACAATAGGCTTTATAAATGAGGACAACAGAGTTTGTCCACCGGGAGACCTTGAGTGTCTCGTAACTCAGGCGGAGGCTCATTGATGACCGTGCTCGACTCAAAAATTCCAGACGGACCAATCGCTGACAAGTGGAATAACCACAAATTTTCAGTGAACTTGGTAAACCCCAACAACAAACGAAAATTCGAAGTAATAGTTGTCGGTAGCGGCTTAGCAGGAGCTTCAGCAGCGGCCTCACTGAGCGAACTAGGTTACAAAGTAAAGGTATTTACTTTCCATGATTCGCCAAGGCGAGCGCACTCAATCGCAGCACAAGGCGGCATTAACGGCGCAAAGAACTACAAGAACGATGGCGATTCAGTTCACAGACTGTTTTACGACACTGTAAAAGGCGGAGATTACCGAAGTCGCGAAGCTAACGTTCACCGACTTGCTCAAGAATCAGTGAATATTATTGATCAAGCAGCAGCTCAGGGAGTTCCATTCGCCCGAGAGTATGGAGGGCTCCTAGACAACCGTTCATTCGGTGGAGCACAAGTTAGCCGAACTTTCTATGCGCGAGGACAAACAGGGCAACAGCTTCTCCTCGGCGCCTACCAAGCTTTGGCCAAGCAGGTAGCAGCTGGTGCTGTCGAGCTACACACCCGAACAGAGATGCTCGATGTAGTCCTTAAAGATGGTCGCGCTTGCGGTATCGTGACGCGAAATTTAGTAACCGGACAAGTTCAAAGCCATTCAGCGCACGCTGTAGTCTTAGCAACCGGCGGTTACGGAAACGTTTATTACCTTTCCACTAACGCCATGGCCTGTAACGTTACTGCGGCCTGGAGAGCACACAAAAAAGGCGCTTTCTTCGCTAACCCTTGCTACACGCAAATCCACCCAACCTGTATCCCAGCTAGCGATGAGTTTCAGTCCAAGCTGACTTTAATGTCAGAATCTCTGAGAAATGATGGTCGCATTTGGGTACCGGACGGCTTCGACGATTCACGTTCACCTAATGAAATCCCAGAAAGTGAAAGGGATTACTACCTCGAGCGTAAATATCCGTCTTTCGGAAATCTTGTTCCCCGTGACGTAGCGTCACGTAACGCTAAAACTGTTGTCGATCAGGGTAAGGGCGTTGGGCCACTCAAAAATGGTGTTTTCCTTGATTTCAAGGCAGCGGTCGAACGAGATGGAGAGGATCTGGTTCGCTCTAAATATGGCAACCTCTTCGACATGTACGAGCGCATAACTGGAGAAAACCCTTACAAAGTACCTATGCGTATCTACCCAGCTACCCACTACACAATGGGCGGAGTATGGGTTGACTACAACTTAATGACTTCAATTCCGGGCTGTTACGCAATTGGCGAAGCAAATTTCTCCGACCATGGAGCAAACCGATTAGGAGCTTCAGCGCTCATGCAAGGCCTCGCTGATGGTTACTTCGTGTTGCCGTACACTATTGGAGATGATTTAGCTGGTCGGCTCGGCGACGCCCCAATATCAACAAATGATCCGGTGTTTACTCAAGCAGAGGCAGAGGTCCAAGGCCAAACTGATCGTTTTCTCTCTATTGGAGGTACCCGTTCGGTTGACTGGTTCCACCGAGAGCTTGGCCATCTTGTCTGGGATTACATTGGAATGGAACGCACAAAAGAAGGACTCGAAAAAGCTTTAAGCGAAATCCCGGCCTTAGAAGAAGAGTTTTGGAAAAATGTTTGTATCCCCGGTTCAGGCGCCAACTTAAATTCCAGTTTAGAAAAAGCTGGGAGAGTAGCTGACTTCTTCGGGCTCGCGAAGCTAATGGCTAAGGACGCTCTTGACAGAGAAGAAAGCTGCGGAGGGCACTTCAGATCTGAACATCAAACTGAAGATGGAGAGGCACAACGTGATGACGAAAACTTCGCTCACGTTGCTGCTTGGGAATGGAACGGACCTGACAGCATCCAAACTAGGCATAAGGAAGAGTTGACTTTTGACAACGTAGCCTTAACGCAAAGGAGCTACAAGTGAGCAAAGAACTCGACCTAAAGCTCAAAATTTGGCGCCAAGAAGGCCCTAATGTTGATGGAAAATTCGAAACATATGAGGCCAACGGTATTAGCGAAGACATGTCATTTTTGGAAATGCTTGATGTAATCAACGACAATCTGATTACTACCGGTGAGGTGCCAATCGAATTTGATCACGACTGTCGTGAAGGTATTTGCGGCACATGCAGTCTTATGATCAATGGGCAGGCACATGGTCACGAAAAAGCTACAACGACATGCCAGCTCCATATGCGGAAATTTGATGACGGCGATACCATCACCGTTGAGCCTTTCCGGGCTCGCGCATTTCCGGTAGTTAAAGATCTAGTTGTTGACAGAAGCGCCTTTGATCGAATAATTGAGGCTGGCGGTTACATTTCAGTAAACACAGGTGCGGCCTCAGATGCCAACCTGACGCCGGTGCCGAAAGAAGCATCAGACACGTCTTTCGATGCTGCGGCCTGCATTGGTTGTGGGGCTTGCGTCGCTGCCTGCCCAAATTCGGCTGCACAGCTTTTCACTTCCGCAAAACTCGGTCATTTGAATTTGATTCCACAGGGACAAGCTCAAAGGTTCGCTCGAACCGAGACCATGGTTGAGACAATGGAAAGCTTCTTTGGATCTTGCACTAATCACGGTGAATGCCATGAAGCATGCCCCAAAGAAATCAGTCTTGATTTCATAGCTTTTATGAACCGTGACTACGTCAAAGCGAAGGTAAAAAATCGTAAGCTTGCAGGCCAAAAGTAGTTATTTAGGATCTGTTTTTAGATTTCTTTTTTTAGCCACCACTGATCAAGACGTTTAAGTATTTCTTCCTCGCCTAAAACTCCTTCGGCCCGTTTTAACTCCAAAAGGTAGCGCATAGCTTGCCCTACTTCCCGACCGGGCCCTATACCCAGATGACTCATCACTTCATCACCAGAAATTTCGGCGCGCTCAGCCTTGACGGCGTCCTCTCGAGCTAATTGAGCTATTCGAGTTTCTAATTCATCTAATAACGAGTTGATAGAAGCGACTGTTCGGGGGTTACGTGAGGTGCAATCGCTACGAACTAAGTCATTCAAGTCGCCAAGAAGCAGACCGCCATCGCGCGCGTATCTACGAACAGCACTATCACTCCAACCATCTGCGTAACCTTTAAACCGCCCAGACAAGAACACTAGACGGCTAACCTCTCTCGTATCATTTTCAGTAAAGCCCAGTTTCGGCATACGTTTTTTTGTCATACGCGCCCCCACTGCTTCATGATGTCTGAACGTGACACCACCATGTTCATACGATCTGGTTCGCGGTTTGCCAACATCATGAAATAACGCCGCCAACCTCACGCGAAGCCGAGGAGGGCTTTGGCTCGTAACGGCAATCGTGTGCTCTAACACATCCTTATGTCGGTGTATCGGGTCTTGTTCTAGTCTCAACGCCGGAAGTTCAGGAAAATTCTCATTAGCCCAACCTGAGTCAACGAGGTCCCATAGGCCGTCGCTAGGATCATCTTTAATGAGAACTGTGGAGAGTTGTTTAGAAGGTGGGGTGGCACTCATAGACTTAATTGCGCTCCAAGACATACTAGATTCTCTTCAATGGTGCCACGTCGCACCGCCAAGACCACCTTGTCTTTCAGGATCAGTACTTTGAAGCGTTCTTTTGCTCACCTCCACACTCACACTGAATACTCGATGCTCGATGGAGCAGCCCGTGTATCTGAGGTCGTAGGCGCAGCAGCTTCTGATGGACAGCCAGCACTCGGCATTACCGATCATGGCAACATGTACGGTGTCTTAGAATTCTACAAAGCATGCAAAGAACAGGGCATTAAACCCATTATTGGCACTGAAGCCTACATGGCTCTAGAAAGCCGTGATGAGCGTCCCAGTCGTCGAGGACGCAAAGTTGATGACTCTGGTGGTGACACAGAAGGCGGAGCTAAACTTTACTACCACTTAACACTTTTGGCCGAAAATAATGCTGGCTACAAGAACCTTCTAAAACTTTCTAGTCGAGCTTATCTCGAGGGTTACTACTACAAACCTCGGATGGACTGGGAATTATTCTCTGAACATAGCGAAGGTCTCATAGCGACCACTGGATGTCTCGGTAGCGTGGTGCAACAAGCTTTGTTGCAAGGTGACTACAAAAAAGCGTTAGACCGGGCAGCCCGTCTTCAAGATATTTTTGGAAGAGATAACTTATTTGTCGAACTTCAGGATCATGAGATCCCTGAACAAAAGAAATGCAATCCTCAGCTCCTGGAAATTGCTCGTGCGATCAAAGCTCCTCTGTTGGCCACAAACGATTGTCATTACACCCACCAACATGACGCCGTAGCCCACGATGCTTTACTTTGTGTGCAAACAGCATCACAGATGAGCGACCCTAACCGGTTCAAATTTCATGGGGATCAGCACTATCTGAAGAGTGCCTACGAAATGCGTAAGCTGTTTGATGAACTACCTGAAAGCTGCGACAACACCCTTTGGATAGCTGAACGTTCTGACGTCAATATCGAGTTCGGTAAAGTATCACTTCCCCACTTTCCACTCCCCGAAGGCTTTGAGACCGACGACCAATACTTAGAACATTTAGCATTCGAGGGTGCCAAAAAACGTTGGGGTGATCGGCTACCAGAAAACATCGTTGACCGAATCGGATACGAACTTCGGGTCATCTCGGACATGGGATTCTCCGCCTATTTCCTGATTACCTGGGATCTAATCAAACATGCTCGCGATAACAACATCCGAGTCGGACCCGGACGCGGTTCGGCTGCGGGTTGCGCAGTTGCATACTCGCTGTGGATCACCGACTTAGATCCAATCAAATACGATCTACTTTTCGAACGGTTTTTGAATCCTGGACGTAGTTCTATGCCAGATATTGACATGGACTTTGATGACAGATTCAGAGACGAAATGATTCGCTACACCGCTGCAACTTACGGCCGAGAACATGTCGCTCAAATCATCACATTTTCGACAATAAAAGCTCGTGCAGCGGTGCGTGACGCGGCACGAGTACTGGGTTATCCCTATGTAGTCGGGGACAAAGTTGCTAAGGCTATGCCACCGCTTGTTATGGGCAGAGACACACCCCTTTATGCATGCTTAGATGAACACGAAAAATTTTCGGATGGGTTTAAAGCCGCCAGCGATTTGCGTCAAATGTACGAAAATGATGTAGACGTAAAAAAAGTTATTGATGTAGCTGTTGGACTAGAAGGGTTACGTCGAGGAGACTCAATTCACGCTGCTGCAGTAGTAATTACCAAAAATCCGCTAACTGACTACCTCCCGATCCAACGAAAACCTGAAGCAGGCGTAGCACCTGAAGACGCGCCGGTGGTCACTCAGTACGAAATGAACGGAGTTGAAGAACTCGGGCTCCTAAAAATGGATTTCCTCGGCTTGAGAACTCTTTCAATTATCGATGAAACGCTGAAGCTAATAAAATCTGGCCGAGGCGTAACCGTCGACATAGACAATGTGACCCTTGATGATGAACGCACCTACCAGCTACTCAAAGCCGGTGACTCACTAGGCGTTTTCCAACTGGAATCAACCCCTATGAGAGCATTAATGAGGAGCCTCGCCCCGACAGAGTTCGACAATGTAGCTGCACTAGTTGCTCTGTACCGGCCCGGCCCTATGGCTGCAAACATGCACAACGATTACGCGGATCGCAAAAATGGTCGAAAGCCCATCGATCTACCACACGCCGACCTTGCAGAAATTCTCGGCGACACCTACGGATTAATGATTTACCAAGAAGCCATGATGCGGGTAGCTCAACGCATAGCTGGCTACACACTTTCTGAAGCAGACGATCTCAGGAAAGCGTGCGGCAAAAAAAAGCGGGACCTCATCGCTCAACACCGTGTGAAATTTGTCGAAGGTACCGTAGCGTCAGGTTACGAAGAGGCGCTGGGCACTCAACTCTTCGACATTATTGAACCATTCGCAGATTACGCGTTCAACAAAAGCCATGCGTTCGGTTACGGACTTATCTCCTATCAGACCGCTTATTTAAAGGCTAACTACAGAGTCGAATTTATGGCTGCTGTGCTGACCGGCGTTAAACACAATCTTGATAAAGCAGGTATTTATCTAAATGACTGCCGCCAGGCGGGGATCACAGTCAAAATCCCAGACATAAATAATAGTGAAGTAGATTTCTCTTCCAAAGATGGGGTTATCCCATTCGGGCTTTCAGCGGTCAGGAATGTGGGTGAAGGAGTCGTAACTCCAATAGTCGAAGAACGCAAAGCTAACGGTCCTTACAAAGACTTTTATGACTTCTGTGAACGTGTCCCAACTCAAATTTTGAATCGACGTTCGATTGAAGCACTAACTAAAGCTGGCGCTTTCGAGTCCTGTGGGCACAGTAGACAAGGGCTGATGATGGTCAGTAGCCAAATCATTGACCAAACAGTAAGTCGACGTCGCGAAGCAGACATGGGAATTCAAACTTTGTTCGGGGAACTCGATGCCGCGTCCAGCGATGGCGGTTTCACAGAAAAAATTGAGATCCCGATCACTGAGGTCGATGAAAAAACTATGCTCACCTGGGAGAAAGAGATGCTGGGACTTTACGTTTCCAGTCACCCATTAATGGGCTCCGAGGCGTCCCTCAGGCGAGCAACCGATTGTACGATCGCAGATGCTACCGCTCAGCCCCCATCAGAAGATGGCCGTGATCCAATGATTGTCCTAGGAGGTGTTATCACTAACCTCCAACGCAAATACACCCGTAATGGTGACCTGATGGCCGTCTTCACTTTGGAAGATCTTCAAACTTCAATCGAAGTAATGGTCTTCCCAAGAACTATGAGCGAATACGGTCAGATGCTCGAAGATGACACGGTTGTTTTAGCTACTGGCCGACTCGACGGACGCGATGATGAACCCAAATTTATTGTAAACAGATTCCAACATTTCCAAGTAAAAAAAGGCTCGCAACCAATACGCATATCAGTCCCATCTCACCTTATTAACGACACACTCATCACAGAACTAAAAAGTTTGCTTTCATCGCACCCCGGAGATTCCCAAGTCCTCCTCGGCCTTGGAAACCAAACGGTTCAGCTCCCAGATGAGTACAGAGTAGATGCGGCCAATGGGCTAGCTGGAGAGTTACGGGTACTTCTCGGTCCGGACTCTATTCTCGTTTAGTAATTTAGCTCTTATTATCTAATACACTTTGAAATTGGCGACGCACTGATTCAGGTGCGATGCTGTGAGTTCGTGCGTTGGGAGTTCAAATGTCTGATGGTGATACCCGAAAAGTTAATGAGCAAGCTCTCAAAGACCCTGGCGAGCAATGGAAACCCATGGGCAAATTCAAATCTTTCCAAAAAAGCGACCAAATTTGGGTTCTTGTGGGTATCGGCCTTCTCATCTTAACTATGAACTTAGTATTTGGTTTAGGAGGCGATAACGCTTCAACTACCGACATGATTTTGAAGTGAGACGACAAGACCAACTATGATTTCTGATCTAGTAATAATTTTACCTGATGGATCTGAAAGACATCTCGCACCAAAATCAACCGGCGCAGATCTAGCAGCAGACATAGGCGGCCGCGCTGCCCGAGAAGCGCTAATCGCTGTAGCTGATGGAATCCAAATAGACTTAAATACAGCTCTACCAAACAACTCTCAGGTCTCTTTAATTTTCCCTAACTCTGATGAAGGCATCGAAGTGCTTCGGCACTCAACTGCACACGTTCTCGCACAAGCAGTGCTGAGTTTGTACCCAGGAGCTACTTTTTCTATCGGCCCTCCGATTCAAGACGGGTTTTACTACGACTTTGATCTTCCCGGTGATCAAACGTTCAACGATGATGACCTTGCTACTATTGAATCAAAAATGAGGGAAATTGTTGGACGGAAACAGCCTTTCATTAGATCAGAAGTCGATAGAGCTGCAGCGAATGAACTATTCGCTAACCATCCTTACAAACTCGAAATTTTAGATGGTGAAGCAGATGATCCGATGTCTGGCCCTGAGGGTGGTGTTATCACCACCTACCGAAACACTGACGACTTTGTCGACCTTTGCCGCGGTCCACATGTCCCCGACACCGGCTACCTCGGTCACTTTAAGCTGATGAGAGTCGCCGGTGCGTACTGGCGAGGTGACGAGAAGCGTCAAATGCTTCAACGTATCTACGGCACCGCTTGGTCCTCTAAAAAAGAACTGAAACAGCACTTAGAACGGCTCGAAGAAGCTGCTAAACGAGACCATCGCAAATTAGCAACCGAACTCGATCTTCTGAGTTTCCCGACAGAACTTGGCGGCGGTCTAGCTGTATGGCATCCCAAGGGCGCAGCTATCCGCAAAATAATGGAAGACTACAGTCGTCAACGCCACGAAGAAGGCGGCTACGAATTTGTCTACACTCCGCACCTCGCAAACGAACGGCTATTCCAAACTTCGGGACATCTAGATTTCTACGCTGACGGCATGTACCCAGCCATGGAAATGGACAATGGGACGTACTACCCGAAGCCTATGAATTGTCCGATGCACTGTCTTATTTTCGGACACGGTCAACGAAGCTACAAAGAGCTCCCCTTACGTCTTTTTGAGCTCGGTACCGTATACCGCTACGAACGTTCCGGGACCTTACATGGCTTGATGCGTATCAGGGGGTTCACCCAAGATGACAGTCATCTATACGTAGCGTCAGAGCAGCTTTTAGATGAAATTACTTCGCTGCTTGACTTCGTACTCTCAGTTCTTCGCGCTTTCGGTTTCGAGGACTTCACTTTCAACCTGTCAACTAAAGACCCCGAAAAATATGTTGGGGACGACGCAATTTGGGATAAATCCACTGAGGCTCTTCGAGAAGCCCTTGATCGACATGGCCTCGAATATGCGATAAAAGATGCCGACGCGGCTTTTTATGGACCCAAAATTGATATTGACGTTAAAGACGCAATCGGCCGGTCCTGGCAACTCTCAACTATCCAATGTGACTTTAATCTTCCCGAACGATTCGATTTTAC
>Ga0209091_10000129_pt1 | contig 72398 bp, 103 predicted proteins | sample ArcticOcean_MG_C_6_FD_187438 | JGI IMG/M metagenome (GOLD analysis project Ga0209091, IMG submission 187438) | Marine microbial communities from western Arctic Ocean - ArcticOcean_MG_CB8_128 (SPAdes) (version 2) | ecosystem: Environmental > Aquatic > Marine > Oceanic | place: Arctic Ocean...
CTTGCCTTTACTCTTTGGTATGTGGAACCGAATGTTGGATTGTATTCTGGTTTTTTAATAAAACTATCTCGTACCACCACCATTTTTTTAACTTTTTCCACTTCAGATAAAGTCATCTTACTATGATCCATCATCGGCATAGTCCCATTGTCACTACCAATGGCAGAATTATCTATAATCATTATCCAGAATATCCATGCCAAACAAACAAAAGCTTTTGATGCAAATATCATTGTAGCGCCCGATAAATTTCTAATAATTCTGCATCAGGCATAGCGGTAGTCATTGTATAATATCGTTGATGTCCAACTGCCATAAAGGATTTGACATCAGAAAAACTTGGATATTTCTTTAAGAGATTGTGGAGTAGATAATCGGGACTTAAATGACACTCTGCACATTGATTTTCTTTCGCAAATACTCTAGTCGATTTTTTGTATCGTTCTGATTGAACTAGAATAGAATTGAGATCCTTTTCCATATATGTAACTTTTTTATCTATGTCAGGTATAACCATAAAGATTAAGTATACTAGAAGGGCAATAATAACATAGATAAATGATTTACTTGCAACTATTTGATCTTTTTCTGCGAGTTCCAGTTGTACGACATCTTCAATCTTTTTGTCTAGTTCTTCAATATCATGTTGTAGTATTTTTTGGTCTTTGCCGTTTGCAACAACCTTATCTTGTTCAGCCATAATCTATTTCCCTTTCCCTACTTCATTTAATTTTTTAGTAATTTGTTCTCCAAACCACTTGAGAACAATTGGAATACTCACATTAGAAGTAAGTCCAAAAAGATATCCGATAGGGTAGTGATATGCCTCATAGTTTGAAAGTTCTTTGACATTAGTGAATACAATTAAAATTAACATGTATCCAGTTACCGACATCCCCATATTGATAACCATATCAAGTATAATTAACGGCCAATGACCATTATACTTTTCTTTGTGATCTAATCTATAATTAAATAGAAATATCCAGAATGAGGAAAATAGGACTAGTCCTAACATTATCATTTCAGGCGTATTAAATAATTCATTCATAAAATTTCCTTTTCGTTGTGCTTTGGTAACTCCCTGTCTAACTCCGGCATTTTTTTAATTTGTGTTTCCAACATCTTTATATTTATATATTACTTTAATGCTCTCAATGTTTCTACATATTTTGCTATTGCATGGTCTAATCCATCTGTTTGTGAAATCAAACCATTATCATTATCTGGACCCCAATCCAAATCTTGACTATCTATAAAAAGTCCTGTATGAGCATAAGGCCAAGGAGGAGACATAGGGATAGGATCGCTAAGGCGAACCACCCTCCAATGAGAGGGTTGTCCACTAGACAAAACTTGAGAAGAGATTTTTGGGCTTCCGTAAGAGAAAACTTGAACATTTTTACCTCTTTTGTGAAGCCACATTCCTATAATCTGGGCAACTGCTCCACCTAAACTGTGACCTGTAACGTGTACTGTATGTTCAAGAGGATATTTAAGTGTCCGTCCTTGAACAACAGTTCTTCCTGTCTTGGTTTCTGTATCTATAATTTGCATAATAGTTACAGCGGCATCACGAAATCCTTTATGGAGTTTGATTCCTGTACGTGCATCATCTACCAATCTTACATCAATATCAGATAGTACATTTGCCTCATTGGCCGTACCCCTAATAATAATTATTGATATTCCATTATCTTGTTTTACTTCAAATGCCACTTCATCTTTTTGACTACCACCACCATCGTAAATTGCTTTACAATACTCTGCGTGTTCAATAAGCAAATCTAATGAAATTGGTAAATTTGACTTGTCACCACTACCTAAATCATTATTTTTGTCAACTTTACTCTTTGCACAACTAGTGAGAATCAGGCTTATCGCCAATCCCATTAGTAACTTCTTTATGTTTATTCCAAGATGTCGCACCTAATATCGCTCCAAAACTCAAATGTAGCATGGCTCCTCCTTGTAATGTAAGAGGAACCCATCTACTAGTGTTCATTTTTACTTCATCACTCATCATTGTCATGCCTATGTTCCACATCAAAGGAGCAATAAAGAAGTCTACTATACAAAGAAACAAATAAACTATTGCAGCCCAGTCACGCCAATGTTCATGTATTATTTTATTCATTATATTACAGCATAAACGTGATATTTTAAAATAGTATAGATGAATCCTACTAAGAATATACCCATACCAATTTCATGTACTTTTTTATTACTACTAAACACCATCGGAGTCATGACACATAACATAATGACTCTACCGATTACCTTGAGTGATGCTACTTCTCCTTGAAAAAATACGAATAGGTTTCCAATGAGTAATAGTTGTAATGACCATACTAGTCCTAATATGACCTTATAATTTTTGTAATAGTATTCACGCAAATCAACCGACTTATCTTTATATGTTTCAGGCTGTGGGGCAACTACCTCACTAACCATAAAAAACGTGAATGGTACTCCCAAATATAATAGAAATGTGAATAAGTTCCATCCCTCATTTGGGAAATAGGCTGGATCTCTCAACGGATAAGATGTCCACCAAAATAGTATAATAGTAAAAAAAGTTATAAAACTTATTGTCGTATGTGGCCAATAAAAATAGACATCATCATCTGGACTGTCATTATAATTCTTTGCTAATAATGAACTGTAATTTATCATTATCCTTACCATAGACAAACCTAATATCACAAACGCAATCATTGACAAATGTGAATATGTTACCATTTCGTTACTTATCCTCGAACTGATAATTAAATGCCACCATTCCTTTGGGTTGTCCTTTACTTGGAGTCATCTTTCTAAGATACACTTGTATCATCATATCACTATTTGGTGAAGGAAATGTGAATGCTGGTTTGTTAGGTTTCATTCTCATTTTAATATCATCAGTCGCATTAACTGGAAATTTTCCAAGTTTACGTTTCTTGATTTCATTACTAACTGCTTTGTCAAGTTTTCTGTCGAAACTATATTCTTTAAAAGTTCTCATTTTCCCAACTCCTTTGAATTGTATAACTTATCTCTATTTGAACGTTTCATTCCAGCCTTTTTCGCAGCTCTGTGCATTGGAGATTCTTTTTCTTTTTTCCCACACTTTTGTTTGTGGAGCTTTTTCATAGTAGGAGAACGTAATTGGTCTATTGATATATTACATATATCTTTACCTTTTTCAGCGATCAAGACCTCATCCAACTCTATATCTAAATGTTCTTTAAATGTTTTCATATTCTGTATCTATAGTACCAATAAACTGTTTAATATATCCCTGTAATTCAATAGCTTCCTCATCATCATTAATTTCATTGATCTTTCCCTTGGTTGTAGCAAGGTCTTCGGCCAAGATTTTACATTCAGTATAAGTAAATTTATAATATCTGTTCATATCGGTATGACAAGCAAAAATTTCATCTCCTTTGTCATACACCTTTGCACCATCCCAATAGGTATAGAACTTAGAAGTTGACCAATGTGAGTAAGACATTCTATCCACCGAAAACAATCGCCATTGCTATAGATTTACCTGTAGTAGCAATTGCTGTGTTATAGGCTTGTACATCGGTTCCTATTACAAGCCCAAGGGTTGTTCTTTGGGCTGAGGCATCAGCATCATCTAATAATGCCTTACCCGCTGTAGTAAGGTCATATGTTCCAGCAGTACCACTTCCTGTGAATTGAATACCTTTATCAGCAGCAGATGTCAATCCACCTAATGCGGTAAGGTCTGCGTCATATGCTTGTACGTTAGTTCCTATTACAAGTCCAAGAGTAGTTCTTTGAGCAGAAGCATCAGCATCATCAAGAAGAGCTTTACCTGCAACAGTTAAGTCAAATGTTCCAGCAGTACCACTTCCTGTCCATTGAATACCTTTATCAGCTGCAGATGTTAATCCACCTAATGCGGTAAGGTCTGCGTCATATGCTTGTATGCGTGATCCAATATCTGTACCTGATAATGGATCGGCTGGAGATGTAACGATAGTTTGCCATGTACCATCACCTCTGAGATATTCACCAGCTGGTGCGGAAGCAATATCAATGAATAAATTATTTCCGTAGTCCTTATCTCTAAAGGCAATTGTTTTTCCTACTGTCATTTATAGCCTATTGCTTGCAATTCTGCTATTGTTTTTGATGCACTCTTATGATGTACTCCTATACCACCAGCCTTTTTAAATGCTTGTATATTTCCTAAATGATCATCAATAAGTAAATTAGGTCTACCATCTCTACCATCTTTAGCAAATTTCGCCTTATTTACTCTTTGTACAGGATACATCTTATCCGAACTAACTCCAAACCACCGTTTCATAAATCGTGTCTTATCCTTTGTGGCACGTTTGGATATTGGACCCCTACTGCTTCTAGGGATAGCAGTCAAGATAAATGGATCGTATTTTCCTATGAACCCCCACAATTTTTTAGCATCAGCCATTGGTTCTAATTTTAAGAAAAAATCATCTGGTAATTCATCCCATCTATCATCACTAAATTTTCCGCCAATTTGATCCTTCACACCCTTCACAAAATCTGCCAATACACCATCCATATCACAATAAATTTGTGGTGAATCAAATTCTAGTAAAGTTTTCATTAATTTTCCTTGTAAAAATGTACTGTGAATTCCGTATCAAAACCTTCAACAATTTTTATATCTTTGTGATCATATTGTGTCAACCATTCTTTTATTTCTTCAGGATAATATGCCTGATAACGTTCATCTTTATATGGAGCAGTTAACATGTTAAATATAACACCCTTGTCTGCGTGGTCTATCATTTGTTCAATGATCCACTTAGTATTTTTCTCTTTTAGTCCTAGATTAAAAACTCCAGAAGCCACTACCCAATCATATTTCATATACTCAGGTAGTCCATCTATTGTACCACACATTGTATTGATATTTTCATCTATCAGTTCAACTGCTTTTGCGTTAGGATCAATTCCTAAATATTTACCTGTCCAACCCCTACTCTCTAAAAAATAATAAAAATGTCCTACTCCACATCCAACATCTAAAACAGAATCGGTGTTTCCAATACTCTCATATAATAGTGCATTACGTTCAATAGCATTTTCATTACCATCTAACCAACCTACACTTTCAACATGAGTTTTATCATATTTTTTCACATAATGAGAATAGACCGCCGTGACAAGAAGATCTGTCATATTCTTAGTATCTACTTTTATCGATTCAGTTATATTATTATTTAAAAATTCTTTAATGTTTATATAATCTTTAAACTGTTGCATTTTTTTCTCGATAATCTTTAATTGCTGCCTTAATGGCATCTTCTGCTAAAACACTACAATGAATTTTTACTGGTGGGAGAGACAATTCTTCTACGATAACTGTATTTTGAATAGCACCTGCCTCATCTAATGATTTACCCTTAACCCATTCAGTAGCTAATGATGAACTTGCAATTGCGGAACCACATCCAAATGTTTTAAATTTTGCATCGATGATATTTTCTTTATCATCTACAAGTATCTGTAATTTCATAACATCTCCACATTCTGGTGCTCCTACTAGACCAGTTCCAACATTAAGTGCGGTTTTATCAAGAGCCCCGATATTTTGAGGGTTTTCGAAATGTTCAATTACTTTTTCTGAATATGCCATAAGTTTACCTCTTTTATTTTCATATACTGCAGTTCCACCACAGCTGTTTAATTTTAATTCTTGGTATTTTGCAATCCATTCCATTCATTTCAATTCCATCCTAATTTTTGTTTTCCGTCCGCGAGAATGTCCTTTAACGGTGTGAAACTTTCACCACAACCACAAACATAACCGTTGAGTTTAAATCTCTTAAACACAAATCCTTGTTCTACTAGATTTCCTGTTTTATAATCCACTTCAACATCACCAATTATTTCGTTGAGTATTATTTTATCTATTACCAGTATAACATCATATTGCTCAAATGTCAAGTCTGTAGACTCAATATTATCATCAAAATCTAAACTATATTTCCATCCAGAGCAACCACCAGAATTTGCACCAACTCTAAGATAAGAACGGTTGAGTGATTTATTTTCATCTTCACACATATTTCTAAATTCTTTTGCCGCGTGTTCTGTTATTTTTACTTCACATCCAGCTTGGTTCTCTAACATTTGTCTGTTCCGGTTGTTCGTGCATGAAAGAAGTCCTACAGCCACATGAACCTTTTGCTGAAGGATTGTTAAATTTTAATCCGCGGTCATTCAAGTCATTTGACCAATCAATTTCTGTACCTTTAATGTAAAGATGACTTTTCTTATCTACCAAAACATTAAGGCCAAACGATTCAAACTCTAAATCAAACCTACTCTTTCTACTATCAAAATCTACAGTGTAAGTAAAACCAGAACAACCACCACCTCTAACACCAACTCTTACTCTAGTATCTTCAGTTACTTTCTGTTCATTCATAATACTCAACACTTTGTTAGCAGCTTTTTCGGTAAATGATATCATTAGCTTCCAGTACGTTTATTTCCTTTTTGATCCTACTAATCTACTTTTTTCTGCTCTTCCTCTGTTGATACTCTCATCTTCCATTCCAACTATTTTACCATTTTTGTGTGAGGCATCTTTTCCATCACCATTACCATAAGTTCCCTTGTCTCTATTATACTTATTTAACTCGGCTCTGTATTTTTTACTCTTTGTTGATGATTGAAACTTCTTATATTCATGTTTGTAGTCACGTTCTTCCTTTTTTCCCATAAGGATTTCTAGTTCACCATCCGTAACTTCTGGGTGCATCTTTTTAATTGCTTTTGCACTATCTCCCTTTTTAATCATTACTTTTACGTGTGCATCAACTTCTTCTTCGACTGACTCAAATGATCTGAACTCTTTGAAGGTTTTCATTACCTATCTCCACGCTTTCTCATCGATTTTGCTCGTTTTTTTGCCATCATTCCTTGTTTACTCTTAAGTGTTTTTTGAACTCTTTTTGCAGCTTTTGAACGTGAACGTAGCTCCTTTGATTTCATTTTCACTTCCTTACCACCTACATTTTTATATCCATCTTTAGTAGATTTCTTAATAATTTTTTTCACACCACCCCTATATACTACTGTTCTTTTGAGAGCTTCGGTAAGTTCATTTACTAATTCGCTGAACGTTTTCATCGGATTAACCTTTCATTAGATTATTTTAATATATTTGGATGATCTTTTCTGGTAAGTCTAAGTTTTTTGTGTAGTTTTATAGTTTTAGTAGCCCAAGAATCATCACCATATATACTAGGTGGTGACATTGTTGGTGTCTGTCCCTTTTTGTGCATTTTCATCCAAAGATCATTATATCGTTCTTGTTCTTTTTTAGACCAACCACCTCTTCCAGCGGACTTCATACCAAGATCACGTAATTCTTCTTCTTCAGGATCATTCTCTGATTTTTTATCAAACCAACCTTCATGGAATCCTTTATTTATTAATTCTTTAAATTTTTTCATTTATTCCTTTTTAGTTACTGGCCAATTTGTACAATAAGGATGATTTTCATCTTCTCGTTTTTCATATTGCATTTCTGGTTCATCTTCGGTTTCTTCTTGGTCTTCTTCCATTTATTCCTTTAAAAATATACTTATTGCTGTGGCGACTATCGTACCAACAACACCACCCACTACAATAATCATGCCCATTAGTTTAGATTTATATTGGTCTAAGCGATCAAGGCGTGACTCTATTTCTTTATACATTTCCAATTGTTTATCATGCAGATCACCAATTCTAGTATGAAGGATTTTAAATTCTCCAGTCATATCAGAAGAATATCTTAAATATTCTTCTTGTCGTGTGTTTAATTTTATTATTTGTACTGTAAGCTCTTGAAGTTTGTCTGTAGTGAGGTCCAGTTTAGCAAGAAGGGTATCAATTTGTCTCCCTCTTGTTTCGACCTCATTCTTCAACAAACCAACTTCGAGCTTAACAGATTGAAGCTCTTCTACGGGCATATTAGATACTTTCGGTTACTATGCATTAGAGTTGCCATATTTAAGATATAACATGGCACCTGTTTTGGAATTCTTTAAGATAATAGGAGCTTTAGGATTTGATAATCCATATTCCCTAATTGCTTCACCGATTGCATCATTCCCCACATATTTCTCATATCTTGAATATCTACTTTTTCCAAGTCGAGAATCCCAATATTTTTGGGGATCAACAACAAATACTTTTTTTCCACCAAATTCTTCTGTTTTAATAGTCTTCTTTTTCTTTCTTTTCCAAACAGTTGGATCATCACCAGTTCCTACTACATTCACACCAGTAGCATTAACTGGTGCATCTTCTTTTAAACTTTCTCCAATTAGTTCAAATGCAGATTCAAATCCAGAAACAATCACTCTCCCAGGTCTGACATCTAAATCATTCATGCGTGCATCTTGAGATTCATACTTATCTTTATATTGTCGTAGTTTATTCTTATCTATTCTCCATCCTGATATTGTAGTATCATTCGACCGATAATCATAGATAAGTCCTATTCCTTTATTTGTTTTCAGTGTCCATTCATCATCAAATTGTATTGGTCTATTCTCAGAATATTTGCTCAACTCCAATTTTACTTTATGTTTTCGTGCTATACTTTCAATATCACTTAACTTGTAACGTTTTCGTTGTGACTGAACTAATCGTCTTCGTTCAGTATCCGGTACACCATCAGCAGGATGTATATAATTTGGATCTAGTGCGGGTCTCCCCTCCGTTATGAAACTATCAAAACCAGAAACATGTTGAATATAAAGGTCAACTTCTTCTTTTGCGAGTGGGATATGTGTTTTAATCGTGACTGGATGTTCTTTACCACCAAAAGTAAATTTCTTTTTACCCGCCTTCTTTGCAGCAGAAGCAGCGGCCATGAATTCAGCTGCACCTTCCTTTTCTAATCGTTTTACCTTCTCAGTAGTTAAACCTTTGAGTGTTTCCTTGAATTTTTTCAATCCTTCTTCAACCTCAACTTCTTCTTTAAAAGACAATTTCGTTCCAATCATTTTCTCGCCCTTTTTGTAACTTCCAGCGACTTTAACAATCTTCAGAGTTCTTGGATCTTTGTTAAAATGATAATCGTGTTTTGAAAAGTTAGACATTTTGACAGAAGACTTTGCCCCCTTCTCATCACTTGATATGGCCATTACTTCACCACCTTTTGCTTTATCTATAACTGCCCAAAATTCTCTTGCTTCATCAATCTCAACTCCTTCAGTAAACTCAACTGGTACTGAAACTGTTCCCCACTTGCTATCATAAGTTATCATACGTTCTTTACCGGCCGTGTCATTTTTGTAATCTTTAGAAACTTTACGAAAATTCTTTTTGGAAATCTTTATTACCTTTCCATCATACTTGTAATCTCTATTTACAAGAACAGCTTCATCAATCTCAACTTCTTCTTTTTTGTCGCCAGGTTCAGGTTTTTCGTTATCCCCTTTCCAACCCTTGTCGATGGCATCAAAGAATTTTTTCTTCTTATCACCTTCTAGCTGGTCTGGTTCTGTTACACCAAATTTTTTAAGTGTTGCTTTAAAAAATGCTTGGTATGCCTCTTTATCTCCAGCCTCTGACATATTTGACATCAAAGTGGTATATGTTGTTTTATTCATATCTCCCTCGTAAGTTTCTTTAAGAATAAGTGCATCATTTTTCCAATCGGATTCTAAAAATGTTAAAAATGATTCTTGTAATTCTTCATTGGTGCCAGTAAATTCTCTCTCTTCTTTAATTAACCATAGAGCGGCAGCATAAGAAGCGAGTTTTGATTTTCCTCCAGGAATCTTATTTAAAAGTCTTTTAAGCTTCCATACTAATCGATGCATCAGAGTATATGCATCCTTTTCATCAGAACTCTTTAATGTTGAATGTTTTTTGAGGATTTTCCCTTTTTCATCTATAATTCCCAATTTAAAAGCATCAGTATCTTCCCATTTTGTAGTAAGTATCCGTAGAAACTTATAGATAAAATATAAATTTACTCCTCCTGCAAGTATTCCCATTATACCTTTATTGCCCTTAACCTTGTAATTATACCCTCATCTAATAGTATGTTTGATGAAATTATAATATTTCCTCTAATTGATTGTACACTATCTGGCATTCTGTCTAAAAAAATTAAAAAAGTTTTTAACATCGGCCAAAATTTCTGTTCTGTTTTAAAAAATAAAATCCTCACTCCAGCTTCTACACCAAACATATTAAAAAATATTATAAGATGATTAAGTATAAGCCGTTCTTTCAACTGACCAGTATTCTCATAGACATTAAAGAGTCTTTTAATATACTTAATCTTCTTTAAGTCATCGTAAAACTCTTCAGTATCTAAACATTGAATATTATGATATTCTTTCATAGCAAATATGAGAAAATTATCATCATTTAGATCGTCAAATTTCATGTAGCTTTATCTGTTTCAGACAAATCAATATTTTCATCTAGATCAACTTCAGGATCTACCTTGTCAATAAAATGATTGACTGTTTGTAATGCTCCTGCAATCATTGTCAATTGCTGAATAACTCTTTCTCTTTCGGAATTGAGTGCTTGTAATCTCTCATTGAGTGCAGTTTGATCATTTAAAAGTTTTTCTTTTTCTGTCTGAAATTCACTCACTGAAATCGTATCATCTTTTGCTATTTTTGCCATAATTTATCCATTATTTAAAAAAGTGTAAGGGGGAAGTAAATCCCCCCAGGGGAGTAAATCCCCAAAATATAATATAAAACTAGTAATTAAGCAATAACTGCTGAATTACCACCAATAACTTGCCATCCTCCATCATTGAAGAGTAGCATTGCAGTGTCACCAACCGCGTTCAAGCTAACAGTAGATCCACCATCTAGACTATCAGGTGTAATAACTGCTACAGGAGTATTTGTTCCTGTTACCATTGCAATAATTTTAATTTGACCTTGTGAACCATTTGCTAAACTACAAGCATCTGTTGCATCAGTTGTCAAATTAGTAATTGCTGAAGTTACATCAATTACACTACCACCTGCGGAAGTAGTCAATGCTTGTGCCGTCTGTGCGAGACCCAACCATGTTGGAATCTTGTTAAACACATTTGTTGAGGTGATTTTTTTGTTTGTGGGACTACCACTAGGATCATCTACAACGTGAAAAAGGTCATCTGTGCTCAATCCTACGGACGCATTTAATGCGGTTATTTTCTTATCTGCCATTTGAATATTCTCCTTCGGCTATGTGTCGGGACTCGACACCGTTAAGGATATTATGCTAGGGTTCCGTATTCTAACGAAAGGGGATACCCTAGACATATTCCTATAAAATATTATTAAGAGATTTTTCCTAATAATTTAAAAAAGTTTTTAGAAGAAACTATTTTTTTAATCTCTTCATCACTACTACTAGCATCAACTAGCGCCCAAGCCACTTTAGCATCAGATCTTAAAGTAGCAAGGTCTTTTAACTTACTACGTACTGAACTAGATGCTTCCTTCTTCTTAACAGGCTTCTTAGGTGCTGTTAATATAGTCTTCTTAGGTGCTGTTAATGTACTAACAGTATCAACAATTTTTTTCTTAATACTCGCCTTTTTTGCCATATCGACTCCAATTATATTATGCTAAAACAGTATGTGTAACTGCTGTCACTCCTGACAATACTACAGATGCATCAGAAGGTGTCGCACCTTGATCCTTGAGTGTTCCACCAGCAAGTGTAATATTTGCACCACCCATTGTCAGAACATCATCTGCTTTGATTGTCTGACCGGTTAATGTAAACCGTTTCCTGTTGGCAGTTGAACCATTTCCAGTATAGACCAAATCGTAGTAATTGGGAGAGGGTGGTACGCCACTGCCTTGGTTTCCGTTAGCAATCCTAATAGTTGGAGCTCCTGTAACAGTTATTTGCTCATCCCATGTAACTTGACATGTAAGAGTTTGTGCATTATCTCCTGCTGTAAAGTCAGTAGTAGCAGATGTTCCAACAATAAATCTCATTGCTGTAACAGTTGGTGTTTTAAGACCGGTAGTAGCTGATTTACCTGCTAACATACCGATTGCTACTAAAACTTCTGGATCTGCGGTTGTTGAATCATTTCCAGATGCTGCACTACCTGCTGCTTGTACCCAACCAGCATTAGTTGCATATACATCTGCTTTTCTATTATCTGAATTCTCATCTACGGGTAACCATTTTGGTTTATTAGTTATCGCGTCATGAGTTGTTCCCCATAGAGGCATATTGTTCTCCTTTAAGAATGTTTATATTTGTTGTATTATAGAATATTTATAATTTTTCGATGGGTGTATTCCCAGCCGATATACCCTGCATAAAATGACCTTTTGGTGTATGAAATTTAATTGCTTTTCCAACCATCGCAACTACGGGGTCAATTATAGGTTCTGTTGATACTTCTGTACTCGCGTCTACACTTGCTCCTGCGACCGCTTCTACACCCTCTTCTGCTACTACCTCTGTATCTTTTTCTGGTACCGCATTTACAATTCCAGAGACCATACTTGCAACATTTCTCAGTTTTTCTGTTTCCGGTTTTTGACCGAAATAGTTCTTGTCTTGTTCCATAAGTTTCTCCTAATTGTAAGTTCCTGATTCAATTTCAGCATTATATTCATTTGCAAATTGTACGGCCACCGTTTGACGTACTTCTTTTGGGAACACTGTGTCTACATCTCCACCAAATTCTTTAACATAGCTTTTAGCGCCAGCAACTACTAGTAAATCCCACAACGCAGGTGCTTTGGTATGATCATATGTATCACTACTCTTTTTCCCTATGATACTTTTAATGATAGAATTTTTTTGTTTCTGTAACGTCACTTCATCTTTAATGTATAAAGCCAAGTCATCAGATGCAGCACGATCAATGTTTTCGGATAATTTATTACGAACTTTCCTAATCTTATTAAATGCTATTTCAGATCTATTCAATCCTTCAACACGTAACTTAGGTTGTCCACCCTTTTTAAATGATTTTTTTAATGCCTTTTCAGCTTTCTTTAAATCTTTTTTCTTAATAACCACTTCACCTTGGCGATTGATTTCAGCTGAAATGCCCGCATCATCTAACGCCATGATGGCCTGTAGTTCATTACTTTCGTTAATTGTCATGGTTTCCTCTAAAATTAAATCATTGAGAATTACTATACGTTGTTCTTCTGGCAATGGTTTTAAGTGTTTTATAAAATGAGCTAAATCTTGTGTTTTGATATTGGCTTTACCAGATTTTCTAGCACCCGCCCTTTTCTTTAATTTTTTCTTAGTTGCTGAGTTTTTATCATCCATTTTCTTTATGTCTTGTACAGTTAATACTTTTCCTGATGGTTCATGATAATTATATCCTTTTGGTGCCTTGTCATATTTTTTATAATACTCATCAGGATCCATCCCACCATCTTTACCAACATTTTTAGAATCGGCTTTTTGTTGTTTATTCTTAGCCTTTATCTCACCCGCCTGCTTTATATCATCTTCAGCATCATCTTTATCCTTTTGTTTATCTATAACCTTTTTAGCCTTTTTAGCTTTAGATCCTTTACCCCATTGATCCCAGGCTTTTTTCAATAAATATCCACCACCAACTGCTGCTAGACCACCAATCCAATCACTTGTTGATTCAGTAACCCCAACTTCTTCCTCATTTAAGTCTTTTTTTTTAGTTGAAGACTCGACTGCTTCACGGAAACTTTTTCTTATATGCCTCTGTTCCATTTTTGGCTTAGTATCAATTTTTGGTGATTTTCCATCAAGTTTAGTTTCTTTATTTTTTATTTCTTTCTGTTCCTCTTCCGCGTCCTTCATCATTGTTGTTATGTGTCCCATAACAGCATCAGTAACTTGTTGTACTAATATAGGATCTGGTCCAGATGGTTTAGTATCTCCTGCACCGTCATCAGGTTCTTCCTCAGGTTCAGGTTCTGTCTCAGGTTCGGCTTCAGGTTCCGTCTCTGGGTTGTCTTGATCACCTACAGGAGCTTCATCCTCATCTTCTTCTTCATCATCTACAAATGGAGCATCCGGTTTATCTTTAGCTTCTTTCTCAGCCTTTGCCTTTAATTTTTCTTTTAGTTTTTTGTCTAATTTTTTTGCTTCTCGATCTTCGCTCTTAACAAGACCAGCAATTACAGACAATAGGCTATCGGACGCCATGTATTTCTCCTGAAAGTTGTGTAAAAGTTTTTGGGGGTAAAATCTTATTATCACATATCTCAACTTGAAGATCGTTCAAAAACGAATAGTCAAATGGAATACCTAATCTATTTCTTACTCCCTCTAATAGTTTTATTGCTTTATTGGAATATTCTATATAATTACGAACATCTTTGTGTTCAATTAGTTCTTCTTTGGTAGAAGCAATACCGAGACATTTATCAACCAATATTAAAGATTCTTTCAAATATGACAATTCTGGTCTAGTAAAAGTACTTTGACCAATAGTATTAACAATTTCATCATATAATTCAAATGCTTCATCACAGGTAGATAAATTTATAGTATCATAACCCTGCCATGATAATTCTTTTGCTTCTTTGTAGTCGTTATTTTCGACTTCAAGTGGTGTTTGTAATCCTCTTCGTCGCTTCATTGCTTCACGGATTGAATCTAATTTTAACCCTTTTCGTACACCATTCATCATATTTTTTATATCTTGTGTGGTTAAGTTACTTGATGATCCCTTTTGAAAGGTCTCAAAGTCCCCTTGAGTTGCTGATTTTCTCATCTTGGATGCCGACATACCAGCCGCACCGTCATCATCTGGATCTCTTTCTCCAGCACTAACTACTTCTATTTCTTTAAATTCATAAATTCCATGTTTGGACTTTACTCCATTGTAACTATTTAGTAATGATCTAAAGTCTGAAACTCTATCACTACCTGCTACCATTATCAATTTATCAAATTTTCCATTTAAACTAGAGGCAATTTCCATTACATTCTTCTCTTTTGCCCTACTTTGTAAAGATTTCTTTAAAGAGGGGAACATTTTTTGTAGATACTTAAACTTTTCTTTATGGGATAATGGATTTTTCTTAGAATCTTCTGAATGACTACCATAAATGAAGAGAGTACCACTGTTTCGCTGATTGGTTGCAATTACAGCATTTACTAACTTTTCATGTCCGATTGTAGGGGGATTAAATCTCCCAAATGCAAATACAGCTGTTTTCATTTACCTATTCCTTTTCTTTTCGTAAATCCTGAAGCGAATACTGTTTTCATTTTTTATTTATCATAGATATTAACTCTTTTTGTGATTTGATTTGTATATTTTTCCAAACCGTTTGTAGTAATTTCTCTTCTTCTTCAAACCTTTCTTCAGTATCGCTATTACCCCACGGAGAACTTGCCCATTTGTCAAATTTTTCAAAAACTGCATATACATTCTTAATTGATATTTGATTTACTACACTCTCATTATAAAAATGTTTCTTATTTAATTTTGTATTCATTGTTCTTCCATATTTTCTCAATTCTTCTCGAACTCTTTTATTTTTTGAGAGAATGGATTCACAATTATCAATATACTCTTTAATAAATTGTCCTTTTTCTTTTTGAGATAATACTTTTCCTAATTCATTTAAGTCAAATCCAAGTTGTCTTGAATTTTTTGAATGAGTTTTTTTACTAAATTTCTCGTACATCTCTTTCACCATAAATTCCAAGTGACGATGCATGTGGGGGAACATACCCTTTGTAACACTAATTCCTCTCCTACCCCCCTCTAATCGTTCAGACCACACATCTTGGCCACTAGATATCAATTCTGTCCCTTCCAATTCAACTACAATACCCCCCTCAGTTTCAATTCCATCAAAAGGTTGATGGTCTGATGGTTCTATTTCCGTCATTACTGAAATGGAACTTTTCTTTCCTTGTAATTTTTTCAGTCCTTTAAATCCTGTCAGATCTGTAACGTGCCATCCTTTAATTCTTGATAATCCACTAAATGCTCTCTCTAGTGCAGTTGTAGACAATACTAATGCGGGAGTTTCCGCATTAGTAAAGATCATATCTTTAGTATTGAACTGCGCCTGAGATTCTGTTAAGTATCCTTTAAACGATTTCATTTTATCTAAACTTCCAGTTTTTGATCATTTGTCTTAAAGTTCTTTTTTCTCATTACTGTCTTCGCAACAAGATCAAGCATTCCACTCTTATCTATATTTAATACAAATGGGAGATTTACATCTGTTTCCATATCGTGAATTACTGCCTCTGCATCTGGATTCATTTTTGATATCTTCTTACCATACTTCTTATAAGTCAAACGAAACAATCTAATAAGTTCAGCAGTACTGATTGGTTTCTTATTTCGTTCATCATTGACTCTATCAAGGAAATGTCTAGTAAACTCTATATCAATACCCACAGCTGCAAATAACTTGTCTGCATATTTCTCTACTTGATTCAAATCGCTTTTAGAAACTTCTTCGTTTAAATATTCTTTGAATCGTTTCATTTTAATTCTCCACCTTTGCTCCAGCTCTCCAAAGATTTCATTTTCCTAATTCCTTTTTAGCAACTTGTCGTGTATATGCCTCTAACCCTATAGCAGCATCCCACATTTTTGTTTTCCATCCCTTAGATTTTGCAAACTCTATCAACTCTTGTTGTTCTGGATACAAAGAGGCTTCTTTCTCAGTCTGAGCAATTTTTAATCGTAGTTTAAAAAAGTGTGCTGTCTTAACCTTAAAGTTATTGACTATTTGTTCATCCCACGATAAATCAGTTGTTCGTTTCTTTGCGTAACTCAACATAGCACTACTGAATGTATCAATGTTTTTCTTGATAACCTTTTCCATTCCATCTATGTAATCTTTTATTATCAGACTCATTGTTTTTTTGTCAACTTTTCTCTCCGCCATTCTCCAAAGTTCCCATACTGTTGCGTTCTCTTGAAACTCACCCTTTTTGAGATATTTCTTAACCAGAGGGTCAAACATTTTCTGAAGGTCTTTCTCTACTGCACCAAACTTCACAAACCTAGAAGTTTCTTTAAGGTCACTTATAGATGTCCACCTTCTACCTTTTTGGTCTAAATGACTCATCACATCACCCGAAGCAGACAATAGAACATCAGCATCCATCTCTAATACTGAATGAACACCACCCTGAGTTGCAACACCGATATCCATATAACGAGATTGCATTTCAAAAAAAGCAGATATTTGTTTTTTCTTTCCTTCCATTCTTGATATTGATTTAATACCCTTTCCATCCGTTGTATGAAATACCGTTGCTCTGAGTGTGTCTGGCCATATCCTTTTGAACATTGATGAAGATATAGGAATCATCAGTTGATCATAGTAACCAATTCTTGGAAGAAATAACAAACCAGATAGACTCGTTCCTCTAGCTTCGGTTAGATATGTTTTAAACGAGTTTATCATTGAGCGGCTTCTATTTGCACAATCAGTTTTGCCTTACTTTTTCTTCGATCTAATTCAAGTCCAAGACTTCTACCATGTTCTTCAAGTTGTTTTTTATTCATAGACTGTAAAGACTTTACTTTTTTAGTAATAGGAGCTTCCACTACAGGCTTAACTTCTATACTGTTATTGGTGTGTTCACCAAAATTTTGAACTGTATCCATATTAAAAATGGACTTAATCATATTTTTTAACCAAGACATATTATCCTTTCATCAATTGTTAATAGTATTTCATTTACCCATCATTTTCATTGCAAATGCTTGAGATTTCATAAACCCTGCTTTATCTTTAATCATTGTTTCAAACTTTGTTTTTGTTTTCGGTTTTAGAGCATCATATACTTGAATCATTGCAGAGGCGGTAAAAAGGTCAACCTTTGCTTGACCTGATTTGAACATAACTGTTTGATATTGTTTATCTTTAACTATTTTTCGGAGAGTTTCTACTGTTGCTGGATATGCAGTCCCTTTAGCTTCATCAATTAAACTTTTTGCTTTATCTACTAACTGTTCAGAATATTTTTTAATAGATTCAGTATAAGCGTCTGTTGATTCAATCATTTTTGTGAACAAGTCATCAACTTCTTCACCAAGTTCGCCTGGCGTAACTTCTTTATATTTTTGCACAATCCGGTCTGTACCATCTTCTAGTACTTCTTCTTTCTTCATCTTTTTTTCTTTTTTCTTGTCATGATCCATAACTTTTTTACCTAAAGGTGTGAGATTACCTTTTTTGTCATACATCATATTGATAAGTTTTTTCTCAGCCGCTGTCAATTCGTTGACAACTTCAACTTCTTCTTTCTTCATCTTTTTTTCTTTTTTATATTGAGCAATGTTTGCTGCTCGTTTTCTATCTGAAGGTGACAATTGACCCCACCACTTCTCCATATTCTCTGGTTGTTTATCTACTTTTCCACCAGCTTTCTTCCATTTTGATATTGCTAATGCACGTTTAAGAGCTTCCTTGTCGGCCTCATCTAATTCTTCTTCTTCAACAAGACTATCTACCCATTGAATTTGTTCTATAAAAGTTTTCATTTATTTATCCCAGTTTTTGGCAGCGTTAAAGTTCTGCATTGAAAATTCAAGGCGATCAACTAATTTAACCGCTCCACCTGTAAGTTTATCTATAGCAACAAATCCTTCTGGGGCTGTTACTTTATATCCTGTAGAAGTTTTCATCAAAGTCGTTATTCCTCTAATCTTTTCTAACTTACGAATAATTAATAGTTTTGCTTCAATAAGTAAGTTTTGCATTGCAAATATCTTGACAATTTCAGAAGAATTTTTCCTAAGAAACCCTACATATCGATCTAGTATAAGTTTCTTACTCGCCTTAGTCTTAGCTTGTTTTACTTTATCAATATCAGCTTTTAGTTTGTCATATATAAATGCAATTAATCCAGCCGTATGTTTTTTCACATTTTTAATTTGTTGTCCTTCTCTTACCAACTTATTAGTATAAGTCTGAATCAACCTTGCTGTTTGTGGATCATTTGAAATCATCTCTAACACACTAGAATTTAACTGACGGAATAGAGTTCCTGCGCTACTTAATATTTTAGTAACCTCTCCAGTCTCTGTCGCTGTCATAGTGGCACTCCCAGTATGATCTTTAAAAGATGCATCTGCTTGCCATATCGTATTACTTTTTTTAAATGCTCCTGAACTAACTCCAAAAGAAGCAGACATACTTTCCATTGAAGAACCATTATACGTAGTATGCCACACGATTCCCATAGTAGAAGATAAGACTTTGCGTGCTAATTTAGATTTAGCGGGTATAGCATAAACAATTGTATTTGGTTGAAATGTAATATAATCTTCCCCACTAATCGTTTCTTTTTTTATCATTTCTTTTACGAACATAAAGTCACCTTGTAAAATTCCTTTTATGTTCACTTTTGGTAATTCTCTGAGAGCCACCGTCAATTTATTATTGAGGCTTGATGCTCCTGATCCAGGGTGATTTTTATTGATATCAGCCTCAGTATAGTTTAATTTGCCACCTGACTTAGCAAATACCCCTTTTGTTCCTACGAAAAATTTATCATTTTCCGGATTAATACCAGCGAACACTGCTGGTGCTCCATCCCATTTTACGGTTACATTGACGGAAGCATTAGAGTGTCCAGCTAACATATCTCTTAAACCTTGAAGGAAACTTATTGCTCCTCTTGTACCTTTTACTCCACCATTTAACACCTCATCTTCAAGGTGTTCCATGTGAAGGTTCTTTGCTTCAGTTAAGAATGATGAGAATGCGAACACTATTTACTTGCCTTTCCATATTTGTCCACAAACCTTTTAGCATCAATAGTAGTTGCTCCCTCAAAAACAAAAGAAAAATTTGAGCCTCCTTGATTAGTTCCCATACGATTTAAAGTATATGTTGGTACTCCTTCTGGATCTACGTTATATAAAAAAGAACTTTCAAGTGCATAATAATTTCCTCCATCAGTACTATTGGCATGGAATCCACACACAGCACCAACTAAACCTGCAAAAGACGATTCTTTCCCTTCTTCAAATTCTTTTGCTCCTTGTAGATTTTCCCAAGGATCACCCCCTCCACCAATTCCGTATACTTTCCATACTGGAAGAGTGGTCTTACCAAATAACATCTCTTTTTGCATTGCAATCATTTCTTTTTTTAATTTGTTCATATCTCCTAAATTAGCAGAAATAACCTCATTGAAAACATAAACACCGGTATAATTTGAAAACAGTTTATATATATCCCCTACATCCTTCATATTCTTACTATGTAATCTCCCTGTTTTTTTGTAAGAAAATGTTGGTGAACTAGCGGCTGATGAAAAATCACTTAACCGTTTTTCGATTCCTTTTCTGACTATATTTAATTTTGGGACATCTAATTTTTTCAGTTCTGAATTTAATCCTTCACAAATAAATCCTTGTTCATCGAATTTAAAGGCTTCCTTTAGATTAATCTTCGGTCCTGACATTTTATCAAATTGTCTTTGTAGATCATTTAAATCACCTTTAACTTTTTTATCAAACGTCTGTGAAAACTTTTTAGTTAATCCCTTTACCCAACTTTTAAGTTTACCTACAAACCCTTTTATTTTTTTCCAAACACCAGAAAAAAAATCTCCGAATCCTTCATCTAGATATCCTTCATCTAATAAGGTCTTCAACATTACTTCATATTTGGGTAGATTATACTTTTTTTGTAACATTGCAGTAATCTTACCAAGCTGTGCCGCACCTTTTGCTTTCTTCAATGAAATTTGGAGAAATTTAATGTTTGTATCTACGATAGTACAAGTTGATTTGTTATCATATTCAACTTTTCCCTTTTTCATTGCTAAAAGTAGTTTATCAGAAGGTACATTAGATATAATAACATCTGCTGCATTAGCCTTTGATCCTCTAACTTCAATAGTTGGATTATTTTCTTCTGCAGAATAATAACTTTTAATTTTACCATGAGTTATATAAGCCGTTCCAAGTGAAGATTTGCCTACCTTTTCCCAGAATAGTTGCATTCCTGCGGCTAATCCCAAAAGTAAATTCATATCACCTAAACTAATATCATCAAGTTTGGATGTAATTTTTGCTACTCCACCACTATCCCAATCTTGACCACCTCCGAGGGCTGACTTTATTTCTGACTTAATTGAAGATGTAACACTACTAGATGGTGTACCACCTGCTTTACCTATTTTTGCTAATGCAGCATTTGCATCATAATAAAGTCCCAAACATTGAGCAGTTTCTATTGAATCTGCTTTCCATGTGATTCCCGTACCGTCTTTGTAACCATTAAAATAGTTTTTGATTGTAGCAGCTGATCCTTTTAAAACAAATGTTTTACCACCAACTTCTAAATATACTTCTTGATCCCCACCCGATCCTACTTGTACTTCTTTGGCAGTAGAACTAGGGCTCACTTTTGTTAAAATGGTGGATGCATCTATTTTAACACCTAAAAATTCAGATACGGTATTAATTTTATCTATTTTAACGACTACTTTTTCACCTACACCATATTTTGAATCATATATGCTATATTCTAGTAGATCATCCAGAAAAGATTTATTTTCAGAAAAATTGATAAATGTCTTCATTCATTCCCTTATGTTGAAATATATTTTACTGATATATTTATACTATTGGTCAGCTCCATTTTTCATTTATAATCCTTTATATGTTCCTTTTATGTCGCATGTTAGCCAGACTTGCCCTGTTTCTTCTGTTCCGTAATACATTCTAGTTGGGTATTCTCGGTGTGGAGGGCGATTCTTGTTCATGTAGTTTTTGTCAGGCTTATTACCTTGATGGTCTAAATGTTGTGTGCTGAATTTACTCTCTCCCACTCCATTTTCATAGTAGTTCCAACAGTTTACTTCAGATGTAAATTCCTTGTCTATTGTTCTATTGACGGGGTTCCAAATAGTGACTATAGCGATCCATATCACCTCAGTAGATAAATTAGTTCTTGTTTCGGTGGATGTTTTAGCAGGCGTGGTAATTGGTGAGTCTTCAGCTGTTGCGTCTTTTGCACATCCGTTAAGACTTAATGCTACTAACACAATGATGATGATCACCCAATTCTTCATATTAGTTTATCTTATATGTTCTATCTACACGCCTGATCTTAGATTGCTCTTGATCATAGATGAATACTTCTTTTATTGGACCATCTATGTTCTTATCCCAATAGTCTAGGAATTTGGTAATACGTGGATATTCTGGTAATTGATCCTCAGTCTGCCACATGAATTCATTTACAATATGTAAATAATCTGGTATATAATATATTACTTGAACCGTAGCAACAGTCCATTTCTTTATGTGAATATAGCTGATAATACCTCCCTGTAGTCTACTAATTAGTTTAATCGGTCAATCGAATCCATTCTTCTTGACTTAGTGGGGCTCCAGCCCTTTTTTTGAGTAAATCTTTTCGCTGTTGTTTTATAGTCTTTTTTATAGTTTGTTTTATCTCTTTTTTAGATGGCATTTTAGGTGGTTCTCTTAATTTAAATGCTAAGTTAACTTCTCTCTCTATTAAATCTTGTACAACACCCCAGCTATAGTTTTCTCTTTCATGACTTAACATACTTTGAAGTCCCATGCAACCGGCCATTGTTCTTCTTTTAATTTTTGTCGTTTATCGAAATCTTCACGCCATTCTTGCCACAGCAATTTATTTTTATTTTGCATCGCTTTTTTGCTACGTGAATACTGAGCCTCGTAATATTCTATACTCATTTTAAATCTTTCTTGTAATCTAAGTAACTTTGGCGCATATCGTTCACTGTAGTTTTTATTTCTTTTACGTCTTTTTGTATATCATATACTATTATACAGTTCCATGCGAGTAATGCTCCTGCAATTGATGCTAGAACAGAAATCACTAATGTATTATCTACGCCTTGATGTTTTGGTATCATGTTTTTCCTATTTCGGTGTTGGTAGTGGTACATTTAATGGGAATTTAGAATTATCATTCCCCCTCAGGTCTGACAACTTTTCACAAGTTATCCATACAAGACCGTGTTCATCACTATTGTATAACCTTACATAATAATCTTTGGGAAATGCTTCATCTATTTGTCTGTAGAGCAGAGGATGTTTTTCGTAAAACTCCCAGCACAATTCTTTACTCTTGAAATGTTGGTCTATTTGTGCATTCAACGAAAATGTAAAAAGAATTATTGATACCCACACTTGGATCGCTTTCGATTATGTATCCCATCGATTTGATAGAATAGGAGTTCTATTTTCTTCTAGATTAGCTTGTTGTTCTTGTTGGTGTCTATGCTCTTTCAGAGACTTACACCTATCGTTCAATTCATCCAAATCTGAATTAGTAAAATATAAAAGAAATGTATTAATTGCCGTTATCATATTTTGGCGAGAATACAACATTTCTTTCTTATTGATGAATATTTGAATATTGTTATCTTTTTCTTTCATAATGACTGTATCCAAGCATAAATTATAGCGGTCATGAGCCCATAATTCCAAATGAATAGAGCAATAAAATCTATACCCATAAATTAATATTCTCCTAGCCCACCGAGTCTTCGCTCTACGTCTTCAAGAGTAAAGAATTTGGGTATCCCATCACGCCCTTCTTCTTTCATATACGAGGCATTATCTTTAAACAATTCAAACTGACCCTTGTCACCTTCTACGTAGGTAGTGTGAAGTCCAGCATTATTCATATCAACAGTAAGACTTTCTGCTTGTGGACGATATTTTCGACCACAAAATTTAATTGTCCACATATTTTCCTTTTAAATATTTATAACTCGTTCCACTATCGATCCCAAGGTGATGTTGGTATATTTTTTTCTACAGCAGTCGTAAATACTTCTTCGTCAAGTTCCTCCCACCCCTCACAAGTTTCTTCTTCGACTGTATCAGCAAAGAAATTACCGTACTGATCTTCCATCACGTAGATCATTTCTGAGGTATAATGTACACTTTTATCTGTAATAGATAAGATATGAATCATTATTCCCATTTCAGGAAGGATGTAATACCCATCAAGTAGAAAAGCCTTGAGTGAAGGTACTATTTTGTTTTTTTCTTTCTTATAGTTTTCCAGGCTTATAACTTTGTCATCACTCAAATTTAAACTCCCCGAAATCTTTTTTCGTCTTTTTTACATTTCCACTACTGCGGTCAAAAACAGGGATGCTGTCATCAACCAAATCTTTACCTGTATCAACTAAATCAGCTTGAGATTTATCTCCTAAATCAATAAGTCTCATCTTTGGTCTATCTACCCCAACTAAAAACTTTTTATTAGAAGTAGGATCGCTATATCTATTCTTCAATTGTTTTATTAACATTTGACCAGATTCTTCTAAATTTTCATTACTAATAAGAGCAAACATAAAATCTGCTGTTGCAGGAAGGCCAAAACTTTCACTAGTATCTTCTAGTCCCACATCTGCATTTTGAAATCCTTGACGATTTGTTTGTGTTGCTGACATAACAGGAACATTAAACTCAACTGCCAATCCTCTAAGTTCTTCCGCAACAGATTTTATATAACTGTATGAATTCACATACACTCCTTGCTTAATTCGGGATGAAGAACATATGTTAATATAATCCACAAAAACAATATCTGGTTTAAAATTTCTTTTAAGATTTAATTCATTAAATAATGACCTAAAATGATTTGTACTTGCAGATGCGGTAGGATATTCTTTAATAATTAATCTTCCTTTAACTTTATTCTTAATATCATTTATTTTCTTATCATACATTGATTTAGGAAGAAGTTTTAGATCATCTAAGTTAATATTCAATAAATTTGCATCAATTCGTTCTGCTATTCGTTCTTCTGCCATCTCTAATGTTATGTATAATGCATTATAACCTTGAGATAATGCATTACTAGCCATGTGACACATAAACAAGGACTTACCAACACCTGTCCCTGCTAAAGCGACATTTAAGGTTTTAGTGGATAATCCTCCTTGTGTGATTTTGTTGAAATATTCCAGATCAAATGGAATTTTCTTTTCGACATTATGGTAAAATGAATAGCGATCATCAGAGTCCATAAGATAATCGTGGCCCACATGAGGGTCAAAACTAACAGAAAGTGCAGAGGTAAGCAAATCAGGGATCGCACCTTTATCCGACTGAGATTTTTCGGGTTCATCCAATATACTAATTGACGCAACAACGGCATTGTAGATTGCTTTGTCTTGACAGAATTTTTCTGTTGTTTCCAATAACCACTGAAGATCTGTTTGCTCATCGGTTCTCTCCTCATCTAAATGAGTTATAAGCTCTGTTACATTTTGAAATTCTTCGTCTTTTAATGGAGTACCATCCAACTCAATAACTAATGCTTCTTTAGTAGGTAAGTTATTGTATTTATTAATAAAGGAATTTATTTGCTCATATAACAATTTATCTGTATGTTCTACAAAATATTCTGTGGCAAGAAAAGGTAAAACCTTCCTAGAATATTCATCATTGTATATTAAATTTTTAAGTATTAAGGTTTCTATCCTTTGCTGCATATTCATCCATTTGTTGTTGTATGATTTCAATTAACCACTCACCCAAGTTTTTTTCAAACTCGATGCCCGCTTCTTCAGAAATTTCCATACCTACGTCATGTGGTGGAATTTCAATTTCATATTTATATTGACAAGCTATATCATCACCTGTCAATTCTTGTTCGTTTATTTTAAATGTTGTATATCTAATTACCGCACCATCAAATGGAGAATCATCTTGTACTAATATACATAATGATTTATCTATTGAATCATTTGGATTTGAACATACTTTATATAAATTATTCGACATTTTCCACCTCTTCTTTCGCCTCATCAAATCCACCATACAAAAACACCGTCTTAGCATGAGCATTTAATTTGTCAAGAATTTCTGGTGTAAAATACTTTTCGGGATCATTTATAATTGCCTTTCCAAAGACTTTAGAACCATCCGGCATCTCATATCTTGTAGATACTTTGGTAAAGATTCCCGCGTCTTCTGCCAATTCAATGAGTCCGTAATACCTATTCAAACCTTTATCATACCGTAAGAGAACATCAACTTTTTTGTTCTCCTTAGTCAATCTAGATTTGAAATTTTTACAATGAATTACATTTCCTACGACATCGGTTCCTTCTTTTTCTTTTCTCTTGGAAAGGAATATAATAGTTGAAGCGGCATACTGTAAACCACTTCCTCCACCCATTACATCAGTTGGAAACATTGTACCCATTTGTTTATATGTGTGATTAGTAACTAATAATGGAATTCCCGCCTTACCAAGTTTCAATGTCAATACTCTGAAAGCACCTTTGACTAATTGTGCTCGCGTCATATCTTTGGTTTCTTTCCCATCGGAAATATCGGTAACTTCTTTAGTAGTAGACAACATACCAAGTGAATCTAAACACATCATTATTGGTCTATCTTGAGTATGATTATCCACCACTTTAACTGCTTGATGGGCAAATTCTTGAATAGTTGTTACAGGAAGAATTATCATTCTACTAGAATCAATTCCACGTTCTTCGATCATGGATTTGGTGAGTGCAGACTCAGACTCAAAATACAGAACACCGCCGCTAGGATTGTCTGCAAGAAACTGTTTGACAATGCCCAATGCAAAAAAGGTTTTTCCTGTTGCTGTCTCACCTGCCAAAGCTGTAATTTTATTAGAAGGGATTCCTCCATAGATATCTCCTGAAACTAATGCGTTTAAAATATAACTTCCAGTGTCTACAAAGCCGGAAACATCTCCGGCTTCAACACCATCTGACACTTTTGATCCAAATTCATTACCTGTCACCTTTAATAAATTATCTAAAAAATCACTCATTTATTCTCCTATACAAAAAAATTATCAAGACTTGAACGGTGTTCAGTGTCCCACCCTATTACATCTAATACACCTTTCAATGGTTCAACAAAAGCTTTGTTGAATTGTGTATCATAATCTATATATTTTTCCAATTCAAATTCTTTAGGTAAATTATTTAATATGGAAATTACCTTATCCCCCGCCGGATTTGGGTCTTTAAGATAAACAAACTTTACCTTTTCCCCTTCTTGAATTATAGGATATTTTTTTGTAAGTTTCTTTGATCTAAGCATGTGATTATAAATCAACGAACCCTTTACATGAATTGGAGTACCCTTTGTGTAAATGCTGGCGGGATCTTTATATTTTTTTAGTCCATTAACCGATCTTGGAAACGCAATCTTTTCCATATCTAAACTAAAAAACTCTTCTTTAAACTTTTCAATATAACTAATCACCTCATCTTCTGTACCTGAAATAATAATATTGAAAATAGCTTTCAATGACTCTCTACAAGCTTGTGGAGTAGAACTCTTAATAGCTTCAATACCTACAATCTTTAATTTAGGTTCTTCATATCGAACCCCCTCAGAATCATGAACGTTCAGAATATAATGTTTCTTTGCTGTCCAAATACCTGTATCAGCAATGACCTCACGTTTCATGACCATCTTTTGTTGATAGGCATTTACATACTCAGCCAATTCTTTATAAGATTCTTCAATAACCCCTTCAATTCTTCCACATGCTTTGTCTAAGAAATCAACAATTTTTTCATCATCAGTAATACCAACTTTAGAAACAAGATCGCCAAGACACACATATAAAGAATCAGTATCCATAGCAACAATATAATCCTTATTCGCCGTACCCAATGTAGTGTTTAAGTAGCCATTCACCGCATTTTCTGCCCATTGCACAGACAATTGACCAGCAACAGAAACGGCTTCAGCATTTCGTTCATCATAATACCGAAACCATTGATTACCCATTGCACCGTAAGCGGAGTTGAGTGCGATCTTTAGGTTTTGTTGATAATTGTAATACTGTGATAATTTATTGGGGTCAGCGTTTCTTCCCTTTTTCTGTTCTTCTAACATCAACTGCTTGTATGTAACTCTATCATTATACATACTTTCCATTAATTTAGGAAGAAACCCTTGTTTATCTTTACGATAAACCGACCCATTCGGTGTAACTGTTACATTCTTTTCTTTCCAAGTACTTGTATCAAATTCCCTATTCAATAACCCATCTACACCAATATCATCTTGCCATGTACCAAGAATAGTCTCTGGGGAAATATTGTATTGCATGATCAAATGTGGATATAGACTATTCAAGTCAAAACTAACTATCCAATTATGTCTACCTTTTTGTGGTGCTTTCACATAAGCACCTTCATACATATCCCCCTTTTTTTCATTTTTCTTTTGAGGAATAACTACTTTTTCTTTCAAGAGATGATTATAAATGATAGAATCCCATAATCTAGTTTGAGCAAAAACATCTGTGAATGGACACTTTGCCAAATATGCTAGAGAAATAATCAATTCTAAAAGTTTCATCTTCTTTTCAAGACGATCTACTAATAACACATCTTGAATATTATATTCAATAAACTTTTGATAATCCGTTCTGTACAATTCGTGTAAAGTATTTACTTCAGAATAATCTAGTTTACGTTCACCCAATTCAACATGTGCGATATGATCTAATCTATAGGATTCTTGATTGGTATAAGTAAATTTCTTATATGCATCCATGTAGTCAATCTCAGACACACCATATATTTCATAAGTCTGAACTTCTTTTCCACCCATACCAAAAATCTTTTGTTCTTTTACAAATCCCCACGGCGATAGTTTCTTAACCCAAGCTGGCCCCAATTCTCCACGGATTCTATTAACCAAATATGGAGTATCAAATGTTTTAGTATTCCAACCCGTAATTACATGAGGACAATTTTGTTGCCAATGCATCACAAACTGTTCTAGTAATTGACGTTCATCTCCACATTTATTATATGTAATATTTTCTTGAGTATTATTAAAATCAGAACAACCCCATACCTGAATGTCATCATTTATTTTGATTGTAATTGCGGTAACTTCTTCATGAGCATTTTCTGGATTGGGAAAACCATGTTCTGAACCAACCTCAATATCGATAAACATTATCTTGAGGTGTTCTAATTTATAATCAATAGCTTCAGGATAAGTATCAGCAATAAAAGTATTCTTGAAATTTGTATTACCGTAGATTTTCATATTTTCTACACCCGCATACTTTTTTATTGAAGCACGAGTTTCTTTGATAGATCCCCACTGAATAGGGCCAACTAACTTATCATCAAGAGTACGCCAATCTGTATTACTAGTAGTAGGAATATATAAAGTTGGTTTGTAAGCATGTCGTTCCTCAAATGGAATTCCATTTTCGATTCCTCGTTCAAAAATGTAATCACCGAGACATACTACATCAGTATAAAATTTGGACATTTATTTTTTGGGGATTCAGAGGTGGCGATTTGTTTTATCGTATTTACTATTAATTTCATCTAGTTTATTATAACACGACTTTACGTGTTTGTCAACCCATGTTGGTTTTGACAAAGACGCACCAATAACAAATAGAACTTGGAGATAAGATTTAAGTCCAAATTCTATTATTTTTCTACGCAAGAAGGCCGGACTTATATGACGTTTTTCCATTTATTCTCAATGCTGTCATTGTTTTACTACGATTGCTCCCGTCAAGGACATATGAACAATGAATCCATCCACTATTTGGATCAACTCCGTCATAAAATTCTAGAATGAGTTGGTCAAATGTTAGATTCTTTTCAATCCATTTTGCGAGGTTTGGATTTGAAATTCGTGTTGATTCAAAGTCTGCTGCTTGACCATTACAATGTTGACTTGTCTTTGATCCGCCTACAGCCTTGTTCAGTGCAGGAGAACGATACCCACTGTTGATACGGATAACTCCAAATTCTTCTCTTATTGGTTGTAAGATAAAATTACAGAGATTTGTTAAATTGATAACGTGTTCTCTTGTTGCATCGTTTGATATACCCAAACGGTCAGCGGTGGAACTTTTTATCATTTCTTGATACCCAAAGTTTTTTGTCAGGTGTCCGTTATAAGTTGGTATCTTGACTGCCATAATATTCTCCTAAGTTTATTTTATTTCAACTGAGCCAGTAGTAGGATCGAATATAACTGTAAATGTTTTTTCGATTCGTTTGAGTGTTCCGTCTGCTTTGACGATAGGTAACTTACCCTCAACTGCGGCCATCAATGCCTCTTTGGCATTTTTGAATTCATGTGCGGGGTCTTCTTTTATAGCTTTGTCTAATTCTTTTTGTGCTTCTTTTGGAAGTAGATCATCTATCATACTTTCAACGTGTTCTGTTGCTAAGTCTGTAGCCTTGTCTATAACAAGACCAGAAATAACATTGAATAATAATAAAGGTAACATAATATTCCTTTTTCTCTATAAATCACATCCACATGGAGTTTCCTCTGAACACTCACATGGTTCACAGGTACAATTAACACATTTACATTCTTCGTTATTACACATTTTTTCTCCTAATGATATGGGGTTGTTTCTGTAATATTTAGTATACAAAAGAGCCCACCAGTATTACAAGTATACTGGTGGGCACACCACAAACACAAGACAAGTTATTTAGAACGAATTCCTGGCTTGTCTTGAGGAGCAAGACGAGGGACTTTTGTCCACTTCTCTTCTCCTATGCGATTGAGTTCAGCCGCTGTCAATTTTTTAGTTGCGGCTCCAATAGGAATTAAACGTGCTCGTTTCTCCTCTGGAATTTGTTTCTCAAGTTCAACGGTTAACATTCCGTTAGTAAGGTTACAACCCTTTACAACAATGTCATCAGAAAGAGTAAATTTTCTTTCAAATGCTCTACAGGCAATTCCCTTATGAACATAAGATGAGTCTGAAAGTATTTCTGTAGCCATCTCTACACCGGAATTGATTTTAGTACGAATTGTAAGGGTTTGTTCTTTCAATTCTACTTCCAAATCATCCTCATTAAAACCAGCAATCGCCATTTCAATGAAAAAGAATTCTTCTCCAGTTTTTCGGATGTTGTAGGGGGGATATCCTTGATTGTTTGTAACGTGTTGCGTAGAATCTCCAAGCAAACGGTCAAACATTGAATCGAACCCTATTGAAAATCCTAGAGCCCTTTCGAAATCCCCAAAATTTGCAGGGACATGTGATGCGCGTAGTACCATAATTCCTCCTTATATAAGCGAATTATTTGAAATTCACCCCTCATACGCTGAGCGGGTGATCTTGTCGAGGTTTCCACTATGGACAACCTCTATCAATCGATGAAGCCATCTCCTTTTAAGAAATGCTGACAGCGATGCTTTAAAACAATCCAAATTAATTCAGAAAAAGAATCTGCTGTATAAGTGCCAGATTCTTTTACAACTAATTTAAATTTTGTTTCCATTTCGTTTGTTTCAATTAACCAATTATTTTGTTTCATAATAAAAGAAAGGGGACTATCCACTCAGTTAAGAGATCAGGTCCCCTTTCAGTTGTATTTCCATAATATAAATTTCACTTACTCTTCCAGTATATCATACTTTTTGGAATTGTCAAGTACCTACTTCTTGGTATAAATTCCCCAAAGTACCCATACAGCGACTAAACCAACTAGGCCTTCGCTCCCGAGTGATTTAACTACATCAGTTACTGATCCAATGACATCAATGCCAAGGAAGGGAACAGCTGCTCCAAAAAGAATTTGAAGAACCACACCTAATGCGATCAACGCAAGTCCTGCTTCTGTAAGACTACGAATCCAGCCTGTTGCTTTTTCTAACATATATGCTCCTGTTTAAGTTAAAATATGATGTGTATTAATCACACACCTGTTGAACCAAAACCACCATCTCTATTTGTTTTTTGAGAAGGGGCTTCATCAGTCTCATCCAATGTATATTTTTCACATCGAACCAGTTCTCCTTGACATATTCTATCTCCGCTATAAATCCGCACTGGTACATTACTGATACTTGTTACCATTACGAAAATTGGATCAACATAATCGCTGTCAATCACACCTTCGCAATTTGTGAGATAAACTCCCTGTTTAAATGCCAGTCCTGATCTTGGGTGTAACCTAACTGAAAAACCCACAGGTATATCTGCGATAAGTCCAGTTGGAATTAACATTCTTTCACTACTCATTAACTGAATATAAGCTTTTCTTTTATTTATATCAAATGATATTCGTTTAGGTAATTGTTTAGAATGTCCTGCACTACAATATTGTATGTCTTCTCCCTCAATTATATTTGCATGTATATCAAAACATGCTGCATGATCTGTTGCAAATATTGGAAGTTCTACAGACTCATTTAATTTAAAAAACTTTAATGATTCTTTTGTCATTGGTGATTTTGACAATGTAGTATTCTTACTCTGATTTGGTGTTTGAATTTTGCTCGTCGCTTTGCTCATAATCTACTCTTTTATTTCCAATATTATATTTTGCTGTTAATACCCATTCCTCTTTTTCTTTAAAAGATAAAATCTTTAATTGATTTAATGGAACGGTTAACGTAGATGATTTTTCAGGAGATACTAATTTTATTAATCCCCATTCAGCTAATAGGTTAGCTATGGTATTTCTTCTCGCTTGATCATTTTCTAAAAAATTGGTTGGTTTTCCATCCAATGCAAATAATTCTTTAAAATGGACAATATAATATCGTGCCTGTTTATGTAATATATGACAAGATTGATATATTATTCTCTCTTTTCTAGATGCTACACCAATTCTTGTTAGTGTTTCTCTAATCTTTAAAAAATCTTCAGGTTCTGCTAATGTACATTCTATCATATCTTCAATGCTAATCATTCCACTCCGCCTTCCATGAATTTACTCTTGATTTCTTCGACATCTTCATCGGATAGTAATTCTAAAGCATTCTTTGCTTTTTCATTACCAAAACCAAAATATGTTTTAACTATTTCTAAATTTTCTATTTTCTCAGGTTTTAACCATTTAGACCACCTAGAACGTGGTCTGACATTATTTAGTAAAAAGTCAAATTGGAGTTTTTTATCAAGGAAATGGCATCTATTCATTTCATTGACTTGAATAACAGTATCTTGAAAAAAAGAAAGACCTCTATTTACAAGAAAAGGTATATAATCCTTTTCCGTAAGAGGATCATTTTTCATGATATCTTTTGATTCGTTAATAGCTTTAATATAATCAAATGGTCCCATAATGTAGTCTTTATATTCAAGTGGAGCGAACTGGAGGAATCGAACCTCCGTCTTCAAGATGGAATCCTGAAATATTACCACTATACGAAGCTCGCATATATTTAGTATATCATATATTTTCTATTTGTCAAGAGGGGTTGAGAGGTGATGCCCATATAAATGGTCTGCTTCAGGCTTAAAAAAGACATTCAGCACGTTACCTCACTTCAACCCCATTTTAGAATTCCACATATAATGTGGTTCTGAGCCATCACTGTCACTAATATTTGGATGGTTCATCAAAGCACGTCTATACGGATTCAGTGCCATACCGTAAGGTCTATCATTACTCATCCATTCAGTTAATTTATATTTGGAAATGATTTTCTCTGTTTTTACACGTTCTACCATTTCCGTAAATCGATTGGATCTATCTGTTATACCCTTTTCTTCAGAAATTATGTCATCAAAATAAGTAAGCATTTTCTGCATCTCTATAGTATATATTAGATGTTTTTTAAGGTGAATTAGACCATCCTTCGCCATACTATTTCTATGAGACTCATTATCCAAATATTCATTGAGTAACTGAATTGCCTCATCATTATCCTCGAAAAAATTTGCTTTGGGATTCAATTCTTTGTAGTATAAAGCATCATACATAATGTAAGGAACGCCCTTCATAATACCGTCTGTGGAAGCAACAGACCACCCACCATACGATTGTTTTGGTGAATATCCTACACAACATCTTTGAAGTTCTTTGTAGTATCCCTCTTTATCATATTCAGTTACATATACATAGGGGCGATTAGAAACTTCTAAAAGTGGTATCCAAACCTTAAAATCTTGTCTCTGCTCCCACAACAAATCCATAGTTTTCATAAAATTATCGAAATCTTTGTATGTTGCTGGTCTATGATTAAAAACTATTATTTTTTCATAAGGCTGTATATCTTCAATTTCTATAATATCGACTTCTCTAATTCCTGGATGTTGTACTTCCAAAATTTTATCTAATTTTTTACAATTCCAAATACTCAGAATTTTTCCCGCTTCTTCTAATACTAAATCTTTTTGTGCTTGTGTGTTCAGATAACACCTTTTCATTTCCAACAACCCCATTAAATTGTAGGTAAAGGCGTGCATCGTAGAAACTACTACATCTTTAATATCAAACCAATGACAATAACCTACAACTGGTGGATTGTGTGAACTAGTATTGTATAATACATTTTTAATATTGAGTGTATGTTCAGGCAAATGTGAAAATATTAAATCAAAATCCCATTTTCTATGTCTAATAAGATTCCAATCCTTTACATCAAAGTGCATCCTCATATTTTGGGGATAACTTGGAAGATGTATTATAAATTGATATACATTAGAAAATTCCTTAAACATTACCATATGCTTTGGCATCACCAAATAGAAAAATAGATCATCTCGGATCTTGTTCAATTCAGTAATCATGGAATATATTACTTGAATATAACTATCTTTTTCTAAATCTTTAGCATATGTAATATTAGGATAAACTAATATTCTTAGAGTTTTTTGTGGAGTTTTAAACTCCCCGTAAAAATTTTCTAAGCTCATCTAATAATATCCAAGGTATCAATGTTATCTGCATTCCAAAATTCCAAATTTGGCCGTATTCTACCATCTGATCTAAGTTTTTCCCATCTTTTTTGTGCCTTCTTTTTCCACCATTTGGTCAAATTGTCAAAAGAGTAGTTGTCATAATTGGGTTTTTTAATTAGTTTATCTGTTTTACCAAATATATAATCTTTAGTATTTGCAAATCCATAATCAGAAATATAGTAACGTTTCTGGGTAGTGATTGCCATTTTTTCTTTAATCAGTTGTAAGAACTCAGCGTGCTTTGTAAGGTCATATGCCTTCAGATTATGTTTTAAGATGGAATAGATTTTATCTTGTGTTCTCATCTTAACGCTTGTAGGAATTTCTTGATCTGTTGTATAAAGGGGTCCCCCATTTTTCGCAGCAAGAAAATCTCTTGTTTCTTTATATAATTCATCTGAAAGATTTAAGAGCATTGCACTCATGGTATTACCCTTATGATGTATAAAAGGTTTCAGTCCATCATACTGACTTACATTTTTAATTGATCCATATAGAGAAGTAGTTTCAAAAAACAATGCTTCCATTTTCTCGTACTTCTTATTGATAACCGCTCTAAGTTCGTGGCTACAACAATATAATGCTAACAATTTTCCACCCAAACAATTATACCCAAATGGCTGAGCGGGAACAATATTAAAACCGTTCACAAAATGTTTATTAGCAAGATCTAGTGGAGTTTTCTTAACTCCAAAATAATCGTTTCTTGGGCGGATGTTTAATACAGGAGAACCTAATTTAATAAAACCAACATATTTACCTGTATTTTTTTCTCTAATACAAAATCGTATCGATCTCCCAGGATTAGCCTCAACATTAAATGAAGCCGTGATTTCTAAAAGATGAGTATAATCTTTTCCCAAAATCTTACCTTGTTCAGGCTTATCTGTAGTAGTAACTACTTCAAACTCCATATCTTCTGGAGCAAGATCAGGAGAATTAAATAAATCATCCTCAGGACCCACACCAAAAAGAGAAAGAGAAGTGGGTAGATTTTCTAATCGTTTTTTCTTCTTATAACGATAATATGCCTCAATGTCACTAAAAGCAGAATAATGATCATTAAACTTATCAACTATATTGAAAGTTTCTTCTTTAGTTAATTTTAAATAATCTATCATTTATTTAAACTCACAATCTACCATCATCTCTGTGAGACAGGCGACTAGGTTAATTTCTTGGTCTGCAACAAACGCAGACTTGTACTGATAATCTGCTATAATAAGGATAGCAGATGGGATTGAAGTATCTTTCAAATGATTACTTATGCCATCATAAATTTTTCGAAAGATTGATGTGGGATCATTATCGACATTTTGAGTTACCCAATTACGGACTTCTGAGAAATGTTTAGCTTGTAATGCCTTCATTAAGGCATTTAAATTAATTTCTCCGATTTGAGCAAGAATTCCAGCATCAATAACTCCACCCGTTGAATATCGCTGAAGTTCATTTAGAACTCTTCGCATATCAGGAAAATGTTTCATAATCAATTCAACAAGAACCCTGTCATCAGATTTAATTTCTAATGATTCTAATATTCTCTTTATCTCAACTAAACATTCTTGAGCAAGTTTGGGTTTATCTTTATTCGGAGTTGAAAATTCTATAACAGAGCAACGTGAATGGATAGGAGCAATGATCCGATTACGAAAGTTACAAGTAAAAATAAAACTAACATTGGCGCTAAATTTTTCAATGAAACCTCTTAGTGCAGGTTGAACCGAATCAGCATTCATGTAATCTGCTTCATCGACTATAACAACTTTTCTCCCACCTTGCATGGAAACGGAACTACAATATTGTTGTAAAGTAGTTCTAACAGTATCTATATTTCTACCTTCATTGGAACCATTGATCATTAAATAATCAACTCCAATTTCATCACACATAGCACGTGCAACAGTAGTTTTACCTACACCAGGCCCACCTGATAAAAGTAGATTAGGAATACGCCCATCATCAACAAAACCTTGACAAGCATCTTTAATATTTTTTGATAGGATACAATCCGATACTTTCTTTGGACGAAATTTCTCTACCCATAAATATGTTTCCATTATTAACCAGTATAGCTAGAGTTTTGTTCAGTAGCAATCCAATATTCTAATTTGGAAGTATCATGAATAAAATGTGCAATACCTTTAGAAGAAATCTCAACCTGATATCCACCACTCAAAAGTTTCATGTTCTCAATTTTGAAAACCATTTTAAATTCTTTATCTGTAGTACCAACATCTTTTCGAAATTGGTCAGAAGAATTATTACTTGAATCGACTGCTGTTAAATAGATTTTACCATCAGTACTTGTTACAATCAATTCAGGTAATGCCAACACTTGTGCGGCTTTCAGAACTTCATCATAATCTTCTTTTGTCATTTTAAAACTGATTTCCGGAACTGGAAAGTCGAGAGTTTTTTCTGGTGGTAAGACTAACATAGCGGGATCGCCATAAACATAATCTAATTCACCTGAACCCCTAATTTCTAATTTCGTGTCACCAACATTTATATCGGCATCATGAAAAAGACTAAGTGCTCCCAATAATCTATTAAGATCATAGATGGCAAAAGTAGATGGAATTTCTTCACTAATTTCCGCTTTGGTTAGAATATTTTTCTGAGGGGAAATCGTTGATAAAATTTTCCCCTGTTTAAATTGTATATTTTGATTTATTGCTGCGTAATTTTTAAGTATATTAATCGTTTCCGCTGTTAGTTTCATTATGTCCTTGTATGTTGATTTATTAAATGTATAGCTTCATTATACCACGTATAGTTGATTTGTCAAGTCTTATTTTTTCATTTGTATTTTAACACCTCCATTCTTGTTCAGCATTTTCAGCTGCCTTATGGAGGTCCTTGGCTCTTTGTTTGGAAGCATCTTCGCTCTTAAGGCGTCTTTTTGTAGATGCATCAACAAAATATTTCCTTTTCTTCAACTCTAAAAATAGTCCCTCATTAATGAGAGTATTCTTAAGTTTTTGAAATGCCCTATTCGGATCTTGTCCTGGGCGGAGTTTAATTGTGATCATATTATTTTTCTGGTATTGTAAGGTTTACTTTTTTTTCTATATTTTTATTACGTTCTTTTCTAGACGCTTTTTGTGGTCTTGTTGTTTGATCTGCCCCATGAGAAGCAAAATCTAATTTTCCTAGATCTTTTAATGTCCCGTTAAAGACATGAGTTCCCACGTGATTTACTTCCATCCAAGGACACAACCAAACCGAAAATCCGATTTTTCTTGCCCACTGACAAAACATATAATCCTCAGACAAATAACGATCTGAACCACTTGCACCTTTTCCTGCATATAATTCATTATCAATCACTGTATCAAAGAAGGCATGAATGTATCGCTTACCATCAAAATGTTCTGATCGATTATGATCTGGTTTGTAGGAAAATTGTGGATATTCTTCTCTGAATTTTTCAAAGACTTCACGGCGAATAATTACGAATCCAGTACCTACTTCTAATACTTCTGTTGGAGTATCAATTTTAATTTGAGTGGTATCTTTGGTAGGATTGAATACAAAATCTCCAGTATATTTTTCTAGATCATTGGGATTTTCATCACCTAATCCAGCATCTACTGCGTTTCGTACTTTTTCCCAAGCAATACATTTTTTGGGATAGGGTCCACCAATAATTGGGTGGTCTTCATCACAAAGTGTAGCTAGGGCTAATACGTCTTGAGGTTTAAAATTGATGTCCGCGTCTATGAACATCAGGTGGGTGTATGGACTTCGGAGAAATTCGTCTACCAAATAATTCCGTGCCCTTGTAATTAAACTTTCATTAAACAAATAAAAGAACTTTAAATCCATTCCATATTTGGTAGCAGTTGTAGCAAGATCACATGATGCTTTAGTATACATTCCTGTACACATTCCACCATACATTGGTGTGCCAACAAATATTTTCTTTTTTCTCAGCTCATTAATATTCACTTCAATTTTCATTATTCTCTTATTATAAAATATTATATATTCATGTTATTATGTAAGTACATCACTATTTATCTCCGTTAAAGAATCCCGCCAGTCGCCCAATTCTTCATTAATGAGAAGAAATGATACTTTTTCTTCACTTGTTGAGACAGATTCAGTAATTTTCAAAATTTCACCAGTAGCAATATCCCAAGTATCACAAGCAATATCTACTGGGAGTTCTGGTTTGTCTTCAAAAGCAAAAACTGTACCATCTAAATCCCTCGCAAGATAGTTAAAGTTATTGGGTATTAGTGTTTCCACATTTATTTTTTTCATAATACTTCTTTATTTTAGGTTAGGTTATAACTTAATTATTACATATATTCTTCGGTTACATTATCAATTTCTTCCTTTATCTGATTTGTATCTTCTTCATCAGTAGGAAGTACTGCTTCCGCATCGATCTTGGAATACAAATCCAAGAAAGAAGTTTTTGTGTCTTCATCAAAACGATTGACACACATTTCTATTGCTTTCATTCTATCACCAAAAATGGCAAATGCATTTGCAATATGAACTAATCTACGAGTTGCAATTACCTCATCAATTCCACCATCATAAAAAGTTTTACGAATAGTATTAGCCCAATTGACTAATTTTTCTGCGAAATCAACATCAGGTACTCCAAGAGAATCAAAAACTTTGTTCACGATTTTCTTCTCAATCTGAGCTGAAGGATAATTGACTTCCATAGTAATCGGAAATCTTTCCAAAAAGGCTTCGTTCAGAATATTAGTAAAAACGAAACGTCCATCTTCAGAACCTTTACCCTTAGTATTGGCAGTTGCAACAACTGTAAATCCAGCAGTTGGTTTTACCATTCTGTTTATCTTTTTCAAATAAACACCTTTACCTTCAAGTATAGGTTGTAGACACATCACTTTGTTGGATGCCAAATCAATCTCATCTAAGAGAAGAACTGCACCACGTTCCATTGCGATGACTACAGGGCCATCTTGCCAAACTGTATTACCATCAATCAATGCATAGTGTCCTAACAAATCATCTTCATCAGTTTCAATAGTGATGTTCACTCTGATAAATTCTCTCTTGAGTTTTGCACATGCTTGTTCAGTCATGTACGTTTTACCGGTTCCAGATTCACCAGTTTCAAATACTGGATAAAATTTTCTAGAACTCAAAACTTTAATCAAATCACTAAAATGTCCATGAGGGACAAATAATTCATCTTTTTTCGGAACTAATTCCGCTGGATTAAAATAAGTACTCATATCCAAAGTACTTTCTGTACTTTTAGATTCGACAACTTCAGGAACTTTTGTAAGTTCGATTTCTGGTTTCTTTGGTTCTCCCAAAAGAGAAGGTATTTTATACATACCTTTTGATACTTTAGTCATGTCACCCATAAGTTTAGGATTAGTCATCCAATATGGAAATCCTGTGCCCGCTTTCTTGGCAACATGAGTCAATTCTCCTTTCGTGAGAACTGCCGCTTCTCCATGCTCTTTGATGGCGGTTTCTAAAAAGGTTTTTTGTTTCACTGTATACATAATATTTTCTCATTCGGGTTATTAGTTGGAGAGGGTCAATCCCTATCCTTCATGGACCATTATACCACAGGTAGAGCAGGAAGTCAAGTGTTTATGCGGCAATCATGCCAATAAATCGTGACAACAATCTACGTTTTTCAAGTTTCCCAGAAGAGAATTTCTTGAATGCTCTAGTCATTTGTGCTACAGTAGCGTCTTCTACTATTGTCAATTCCTCATCTTTGATTTCTAGATGTTTTCCACCCAAAATCAAGTATTGCTCATTGAACCCTCTCATTTCTGGAGTGATCAAATATTTTTCTTTACGAAACTTTTTAAGTTCAGTTTCAGCTTCAACATATCTCATCTGTGAATCATTTCCGGAATTAATTTCATCCAAATGATCCATCATTTCCCATTTTCTCATTCTAGGAATTAAGAAAAAATTGACGATATTGATATCGAAAACTTCTCTAGAAAATTGAACTAAAGCGGTGGTTAGTGTTCTTCGTCTACCACCACGAGTTGTATTGGATGTAACTGAAATTTGCTTCTTGGATATTGAATCACGTATAATCACATTTTCGCTATCAATATCGAAATGTCCCACAGTCAAATCTGATTTCCAATAATTATTTCTTGTATGAGAATCACCATCAGTAAGAAAAATACTATTGATAACATCAACCTGATTCTTTTTTTGAAACTCTCTCATTATAGAAAAAGACACTAACAAAGCTGCATTCAGTGGAGTTCCACCTAACTGCATTTTATTTGGAATATTAAAATATGGTGTGCTATCATCTCTGTCATAACCCCATCTTGAAGTAAAACTATGTGCTGTTGCAATCATGTATATATATGCTTCATGTAATTGCTTTGATTTCATTTTAGAGGAAAACAAATTCATCAAACTAAATCCTGGAACTACAATATCACCAGCAGTCATCTTACTTGGTTCAAAAATATGGTGTTCACTACTCATCCCGTCACGAGTGTTATTGTTACGATGAAAATTATCAGTAAACGCATAAACTTCAAAAGGAATATTTACTCTCTTACAAAACATAACTAGAACCATCATTTGTTCAATAGTTCCCTTCATATTTTGACTCATTGAACCAGACCAATCAACCCACATTAACAAACCATGATTTTTTCCATCAGGAGTAACTGTCAGCTTCTTGAAAATATGTTCATTATATTTGTAAGTATAAAGTTTTTCAGAAGAAAGAATTCCTGAATTAGCAGTTGCTGATCTTGAATATTCTTTTGCTGCTTTCTTCATCTCAAATTCTTTTGCGAGATACTCAACTACTTTTTTATTTTCACTACGAAACGTATTAAACAATTTAAGTGCACCTGTTTTTTGTTGTTCGCCTGAATGGGAAGAGTAACGTGACCTCTCAGAATCGAACCACTCTTTTCGATATTCTTCATACAATTCAGTATAATCAACAATAATATTTTTCAAATCAATGTTAGTAGGAATATTGAGATACTTGTAAGTTTTTGCTTCGTCCGACACCAGTTCACTTTCATTATTTCTAAAGTTCCTATCTGTCATAGATTCAGGTGAATATTGACCGTTCATACCGCCTTCTTCTCCTTCTCCCGCTACATCTGTTTCAGGACTGTTCTCACCATTTTCTTCCTCAGATTTTTTTGAATTAGAAAAATCTGTATCATTTTCTTCTTCATCATCATCAGTATCTTCAGAATCATAGTCATTTGACTTTTCGGAGTCTTCCTCCGACTTTTCCTGATCCTCAGAACCCTCTTCTTCTTCCCAATTTTCATCATCATCATCATCCATCAGGTTATCATATGAATGATCTGACATATCGGTATCAGATTCATTTTCTTTTGCATACTCATAAAGATCTGTACTAATTTCAACAACAGTTTTCCATGTCTCCGCTTTGTCAATTCTATCAATAAAAACTTGTTCCTCAGTAGAAAAATCAAGTTTTGAACTAAATTTATCTCCAACTTTATACCAGAGATTAATCTTATCAATTAAATTAAGTTCTTCCATATTACACCTTGAAAGACCAAAAAAATCACGATCCATCAGGTCATTATAACCTTTAACAAAAGACCTTCGCCCACCAGGAAATTTTACTTTAATTTTTCTTTCGATTCGTGCATCTTCGACAACATTAAGATAAGATTTAAAACCTTTTCCGTAACCTGCAGCATCGTGAAATCCTTCGGCTGGTGTGAATAATGCATGCCCAACTTCGTGTAACACAAGTAAATCGTAAAGACTCCCACTCATTTCTTTCCAAATTGGAAGACGGAGTACACGATTCTTTACATCAAATGATGCTGTATTAAATTTACCATGTTCAACAGTCAAATTTTCTGAAGCGAGAAGTTTCGCTAGAATTGACTTTGATTCTTTATTGGCTAATTTCATTTCCATGTTTGTTCTCTAAAAAGATTTATTTCTCATTTCCTATGGACCATTTTATCACAGGTAGCTCAGGAAGTCAAGTGTTTATTCAATCTTTTATCATTTCAATAGATTTTGGATATGGTAATATTGGATATAGCAATTTCTTCAAGAGTTCTTTTTTTCTTCGTTTGTCAGTAACAAAAATAATATACCTAAACTTTTGACTTCGGTCCTTATAATATACATTCTCTTCTCCATACATTTCTTTAAGTTTTTCTGTACGATTCTTTGTACCTCTAAATTTATCTTGAATGGATGCCGAATGTAAATGTTCTAATCCCCTTACTGTAATATCTCGCATAGGTTTTGTTAATCCTATGAAATGCCAATTTGATGATTGATAAACTATACCCAAATGGTTCTGGGTGGAGTCCGCAAAAGAGACAACAATTTCTCTATTAAGTTTTTTAAGGGAATTTGAAATAAGAAAACTTTCACCATTTTTAGGTACGGAATCATCTACCCAAAGTCGTGTTAGTTCATAAACGTTCTCCGCTTCATCTTTTCCACAAAGACCTTTAAGTAAGGTAGGGGAGGCGGGAACACCATAACAAACTACACCTTTCAAAGTACCACCAAAAAATCCACCACGTTCAAATAAACCGAATGCTTGAGAACATGGTGCCGTTCTATGTAAATAATGGTTTTTTATTACAACTGCAATTGCTGCAGTTGTATCAATAGGATCAACAAAATAATCTTTTTTATTCAACATTACTAATTATCGATGACCACTCCAATTCATGTAGGGATCATCGTACATTTCCATTTGATCCAATTCTTTTCTTCTTCGTCTAATTTCATCACTACGTTCTTCATCAATAGCGCTTATATTTTCCATAGGTTCTTCTGCTACTTTTTTTGCTATACCATCTACCATTCCATTACTCCAAAGATAAGTTAATTTATTTTTCATTGCCTAGGACCATTATAACAGGATTTTGTGAAAAAGTCAAGTGTTTATTAATTGATAAGTGTAAATATGTTTTTCTGGCATCTGTACATATTTTGCAGTTCCATTCTCTAACTCATTTTTGATTTTTTGAGCAAAAGGTTTTATTTTTTTCTTACCAGTCTTATCAACATAGTAAGTTCTAATACATTTATCATGATAAAATTTTCCATCATAATCGATGACCTTACCTTTTGCTGTCATTCCAACATGCTTAAAATTGGACGCCTTATAAATGGTTCCACCATGTCCATAGAATGTATCAGCATACGACACAACTAATTCAAATGTAGTATTTTGTTTTAGCCATCTTAGTGTTTTACCAATAAAATAACTTTCGGTATTTTTGGGGGTGTCATCAATACAACAAAGTCTTTTCAATTCTACCACTTTGCTTTCTGTACTCGCGTATTTTTTCCAAGTACTTGCCATTGCGAGGGGACCATAAATCATTGCACCGATTAAATTACTTTCATAAAATAATCCAAAAATTTGTGAAATGGTGAGTCCATTTACATTCTTAGAATAATGCCATTTTTCAATAAAATCTTTGGTCATTGACAAACTGGTGGGGGCGACAACAAAATCTTTTACATTAGCTGAAGTAAAATCATCTAAAAATAGCATATATTATGTTGTAATTTTATTATTTTCAGTCATACTTTCACTAGAGATAGCTAAAGTGGCAACTGCGGACTCACCACAAAAAGGACAATGGATTTTTTTTACGAAAGGATTTTTGTCACTGTCTGAATATGCATAACTCCACCAATTTTTGCAGAATCCACAAGTAAAATGATAAATTTTTTCTACTGTATACTCATGCATAATTGATATTCTCCCTAATGTATTAGGTCTTTTGTATTTGAAGGAAATTTTAGTAATCCTCCAAAATAACTACATCGAAAGCAAAATTGACCTCTACCCTCTACATATCCATATCTTTGTTCAATAGGATCATCAAATGAATAATTTGTTCTTGAGCCACAATTGACACATGTAGCATTACTATCATTTTTCTTTTTCATTCTACTCACCTTTAATTATATCATGGAATTATAAATTGTCAAGTTTACCCTCTACTCTTATTTATAATGTGGTTTATTCAAAGAACCTTGAAAATGTACCAACTTAATATCTGGATGATATTCTCCACCTAAAAAATACCAATCACCAGGATATATACTGTTTATGTATGCTTCCCATTCTCTACTTGAATCCTTCATCACACCTATCCATTCAGTAGGCGCCCATATCAATTCCAATCTTTCTTTTACAGAATCCTCCACAAAATATTGCTCACCATTTATGGGTCCAACGGTAACTCCATTTTTTATATAATATTTTTGCCAATATGAAGGATCTTTCATAAATTTATCATAGATATATCGACAATCTTTTGGATAGTATTTTAAGAATCCACCTTGTAAATTATAGTTAGGATTTGCTGTTTGTTTCCACCAAGCTTGTATTGATAAAAATTGACCTCTCTTTACTGGATAATTTATTAGTTCCATATAATCATGCATTAGAAGAATATCAATATCAAGTACTACTAATGGTTCATCAATATCCAATGTCATTCCATATAATTTATTCCATTGAGCAAGTATATATGGATTAATTGGTTCATGTAGCCAGATTACATCATCCAATTTTGAATTGATATAGTCCTCATATTCTTGACCATATTTTGTTCCTATTCGTACAGCAAAAATTTTCATAGTTTTCTATCGTACTTTTCGATCATAATACAATTCAAACTTTTTATGAATATAGTGTCCTAGTTTAGCAGTGTATCGATATTCCTGTTCGATAATACAATGCCATCTATCATCCAATTTTTGAATAGGTACTTTATGTTGAACAGATCTAAAACCAAATAACGTCTCATTATCCCACCCCAATGCACCCCTTACATTTTCTGGAAACGATATATCATTTTTAAGGGTTGTCATATCATTGATAATACTAGGAAAATCTTCAAAATAATTTAATTGTTTATTTACGTTTTGAGAAAACCCCATAATACCAGTATTATACGCTTCTATATCCGTTGAATATCCGTGTTCATTGAGTAGTAATACAGAATTAATACGTTTTGCGTCCGGTGATCGAAAATTAATTGCTTTACCAATTCGAAGCATGTGTTCTAGTGATATATCTCTTTCGCTTACCGCTACATTAAAATAGTTTTGACAATCCCACACATCAAAGAAGTTTTCCGTTGTGTGTGGAATAACATCAAAATCTAAAAATAATACATTATCATATTGTGGTGCTAATTGATCAGCTAAGTAGAATTTATAAAAATTTATAATATTATATTTACTCATAGAAGGTAAGATATTTTTACAATACTTACTAAATTCCAAATAGTGTTCTAGATTTTCATATAGAATAAATTCAGCATTACAATTCCGTGCATACTCTTCTTTACACTGTATAAGATGATGGTAATATTTTTGAAAGGCTTGTCGTGTCTTCTCACTCTTGTTTAACGTATCTCCAGGATAACCTTCATTTAAAATATCGTGGTCTACTTGATCTATATTTACATAGATACTATAAATTACGTTGGCCATTGTTTCTCAAAATTTTTATTTAAAAAATGTCTAAATTTACACGAATCAAATTCATCATAAAATGTATGACTTGATAATTGTAATAAAACGGAATTCCAATCAACAAAATAATTCCATTCTCTACCAATATCTTTTACTGGAACATTATTAGTTATCATCTTATAGGAAAATAATACTTCATTGTTTATGTCTATATGATTAGTTACATATTCTGGCCAATTTTCAGATTGTATATTTTTAATCGTATTACAAAAGTTATCAAAATTTTCAAAAATATTTAATTGAGCAAGAGTATCTTTACAAAACCCCATTACACCTGTATTATAAAATGTAGCTTTACCTTCTGTTAATATATCAATTGCTGCATATTTTACTGCATCATCCCATGGTCTAATGTCGTCTGGTCTATGACCCTCTTTAATATATTTTGGTGGACTTGGTGGATTTGAGAGTTCATTTTTAAAATTTTGTTTTTCTAACCACCAATCTAGGGGATATTTTTTTTCAAATTCTTTCGGAGTTTTTTCAACAATCCACGGTATACCATGAAAACTTGTTTCCGTAATACCTTTATTGTATGAATCTTTAGCTTGATTATATTTGTCAACGTGTTGAATATATTTGTCAATGCTTTTATTATGTGCAACCGCTTCAGACGCGTCCTCATATTGTTTAACATATTCAATAGCCATTTGAGAATTATACGGAATTGTAGACTTGACAGCAACATATTCATTAACATTAAAAACTGTAAAAAAATTATCTTTAGTATTAGGAATAACATCAAAATCGATGTACAAAATTTCATCATAATTTGTTTGACATAATTCTTCTGCATAATAGTACTTTGAAAAATTGATTTTATCGTAATAGGAAACATTAGATGGAAGTTTATCATCAATCATCTCTGGTAATTTTTCAAATAATACATAATCAGCATTAATTAAGTTTGCATATTTTTTATGAGCTGTTATAATTTTCGTATAATATTTTTGAAAAGCATCGAATTTATTTCTGTAACCTCGTAATGGTACATATATGCTATAAACACATCTCTTAGTCATAATATTTATTCTCTTCAGTATTATATGAACAAGTTTCTTTACAAATTGAATGACAAGTTTTTTCGGAATTCCAAGATTCTGGTAATGTTTTGGTGTACCATTCGTGCTCTACTATTTTTTGTAAAGTATTATTAAAAATATTAAGTTCTTTTTTCTGTTTATCATATTCTTGAAATATATGATGATCAGTCCACTCGTCATAAAGATTTAACAGCTTCCCCTTAAATGCTGTATTAGCAAAATAACAACACGGCCAAGCCTGTCCATCTGGATTTATCAATAACAGATGTTCTTTTAACCATCTACATCTAATCATCAATTTTCTCTAGTATAAATTTTTCATTTTTTTGATTGGAAAAAGATAAGGTTGACATTGACTCCCATCTATTAGACGGAACTGCACAAAACTCGGTACATCCATAATTGCTCACCAATTTTTGAATATCGTCAATAAAATCTTGATTATGTTTAAACTTTATAGTATATACTGTTGCGTTTGAATGACTAGAAAGAGCCTTCATATTATCTAAAATTTTTTGTAAGTTGGTATTTTGTCGATATAAGGAATGCATTTCTTGAGTTGTTCCATCAACATCAAAGAAAACATTTAATCTGTCTCCACATAAATGTCCTAAAGAGTACCACCAAAATTCATCTCTCAGGCTTCCATTTGTATTGAGTGTCACTAGACATTCTGAATTTTTGATAACATATTCACATATTTTATATATGTCCTTGTTCATAATTGGATCACCCCAAGTACCACATATTTGAAATTCATATATAAGGTTTAATGATTCAATAGGAAATGCCTTTTTGAACATATCTAAAGACCACTGTATCAATGGTAGCCAAGATTGCTTTTTTAATCCATTAGGGTCTGTTCTATGACATTGTGGACATCCTGCATTACAATGTGTACATAAATCTAACCAAATGTTTATGTTTTTATATTTTGCTGTGTACATGTAATCCATGTTTTGATTTGCTTTTCAACCAAATGTTCGTATTTAGAATATGTATTAGAAAACTTGTCCATTGAGGATAGCTTAATTTTCATATTATCATATATTTCTTGCAAGGTATCTTCATCCAAATTCCAGAGAGATAAATGTTCTGGATAGCGTATAGTATTATACCACAAATTAGTGTCATACATCTCACAGAATTCTGCTGCAAGATGCATCTCCCACCAATTATTTCTCATTGGATTTACCATAATGGAAATTTTCTTATTATGTGTTTCACTATACTCTAAAAATATTTTAAAATTCTTTATTAATGTTTCATAGTTAGCATTAATTCTAATTTTTTCATATGTTTCTTTTGTGAAACCATCCATTGAAACGTTGAACCAAATATTGTTATTATCCAAAAGACGTTGTACCTTTTTGTTATATACAGTACCATTGGTGGCAATATTAATTTTTAAATTGGGATTAATTTTAACAACATTTTCACAAATTTTATGAACAATATTTTGAAGTAATGGCTCTCCCCCATTGAATCTCAATTCTTCAAGATATGGAATAAATTCATTTAATTGCTCAACAAAGCTATCATCATACAACTGTTCTAATGGTGGTAATTTTTCTCTATTTTTTCGAATACCACTACTCAATATACCGGAACACATTAAACATTCTAAATTACATTGATTACTGAGTTCTAATTCCATAACAGTAGGATACTCAATATCAATACTAAAATTGTCATATGCTAAAGCAAGAGGCCAAATACCATTATCGATATCACTCTTACATAATTTACACTGGTCTTCAAAAACATTATTTTTTAAATTGTCACGATATTGTCGAAACTTTTCTCCAAACCAAATATCACGTACAGATTTTTTCTTAGACCACTTATCTAAAAAACCACTGCTTAACCAACATGGTGAAACTTGTCCACGTACAGCAAAGTACATATTATTAAATGGTGCTACACACGGTGAAAATTTATGACAACTCTTGCCCGTTTGGATATCACGTTCTTGATTATATTTTTCTAAATTCATTTAAAATCTCACACCAGTCAGGAAATACATGTTGATATTTTTGTTTACGAATCTCATCAAATTTATCAGTTTTTATTATAAACTCATTTGTTTTATCTTTGCCCTCAGTATGAAGAAATTGTGTAATCGGTGCTAATAATTCAATATCCGTATATTTGTCAATCAGAAGTCCCTTAATATAGGGATGTAAATTTTTAATGGAATACCAATCATTATAATGTAACATACCAAAATTTACGATTTTATCTGTGACATAATCTTTAAAAAATTCAATATATTCTTTTAGATAGAAAACATTTAAATTGCTAATTGTACAGTACAAGTAAATTCCAATGTGAGGATTTTCTTTCGACATATTATAATAATCTTCAATATTACGTAGAACATCAGACCACTTTGATGGAAAACGATGAAATTCAAATCGATCTTCAATATCGTCAATGCTCAATGAAATAGTAACTTTCTTAAAACTCAATAAGATTTCATTGAATTTAGAATCAAATATTTTACCATTTGTGGTAATTGTAAGTGCTACTTGGTCAGCATACCCTTCTTGTTGAATAATTCGCAACATCTTCTTATTCTCTGGACTCAACAATGGTTCACCACCCGTGAGTTCAAGTTCACGTATATGGGGCAACCATTCCAAAAACACACGCTCATTAGATGTATTGAAAATTTTATTACTTAGCCAATAATCTTTATCTTTAAACGTTGACCCAAAAAATTGATGTTGTTCTTTCAAAAATAGACTCGATGCTTGTGGACCACATATTCTACATTTCATATTACATACATTGGTCAATTTAAAATCAAATGAGGTAGGTGATGTTGCATCAGTTTTTGTAAAGTCTTTATTTTCCCAGCTATCTTTTTTCCATTTAATTAAATTTTCTCTATAACTCTGTACACCAACTTCTTCTTCTCCCCAACAAATTTCACATTCTTTAGGTAATTCACCATCGATAAACCTCTGCCTTAACTTTTTCAATTCCTTACCATTCCACAGACTATCAAGAGTTCCGTCTTTCATCCACGGCATTTTATTTTCAGTTTGCTTTTCAGGTTGTGAAAATTTACAGCAAGGTCTAATTGAACCATTTACATCCGTAGACATATGATACCAAGGAGCTGGACAAAATTTATTATTCTTCATCTACACCACACATCAAGGTACATAATTTATGAGTAGTCTCAGGTTTTTCCCAAGATTCAGGTAACGTTTTAGTAAACCACTCATGATTTAAAATGTCTTCAAGGTCATTAGTAAACAAGTTCAGCTTATCTTCATTTTTAGAGTATTCTTCAAAAATATGGTGATTTACTATATCATATCCATATGAGATTTTACCGTCTCTCTCCTCTTGTATTTTAGATGTGAATGCTGGATTGGAAAGATAACAACACGGCCAAGCCTGACCATCAGGATTGATCAACAATTTTTTATCCTTTGCCCATTGACATACAATTTTTTTTGTCATAACTCAACCTTTTCTTCTTGATTATATAATGTAATGTCTTTTTTCCCATTCCCACAAGCCTTCAATCCATTAATCCACTTATAATAATCTTGCTCCCGATATAGTGGATTATTATAATTTGTAATTGCCTCTAATTTTTTCTTGTTTCCTTGACCATCAATAAATTCAAATTCTGAATGTTTACCAAATCTGTTTGAAGGGAAAAATAAAATATTTGTAGCACCATGATCGAATACTAACCTAGTAATATCTTCCAAATGTTGTTCATTATGTTTAAAAACAACTGTAAAAACGGATGATCTCCCATACTCTGAAAAAGCGTCCATGTTGTCTAAAATCTTATTTAAGTTAGTATTAATACGATATTTGCTATGCATTTCTTGTGTCGTACCTTCTATAGCAAAAAACACCTCACCCCTATGTCCTGTCAAATGTCCAAACTTAAACCACCATATATCATCATAAAAACTACCATTGGTACTAATCAAAATATGTGTATTAGATTCGTTCATTACATATTCAATAATTTCATATAGATGTTTATTCGTAAGAGGATCACCCCATGTACCACAAATCTCTATACGACTAATGTGTTGTAGTGTTTTAACTGGAAATGCTTTTTTAAATTCATCAAACGTCCACCGTATAATAGGCAACCAATTAAACTTTTTCAATCCACTCGGATTAGTTCGATGACATTGAGGACATTTAGCATTACAGGCAGTTGAAATATCCAACCACATATTCATACCCTTTTCATAATACGTGTCAAGATACATCTAAAATCATCTCCTCTAATTGGTTCATAGCAGGAACACAATTTTCTAATTCTATACCCCTAACACTATTCATAACTGAAATCCACTTTTGTATAGCAGTCAAATAATACTCACGGTCAACATGTTCAAAACTCTTAGGTCTATCCAATACAGTTCCGGTAAATTTAGGTATTTTATCATAAAAATAATCCAGATAATATTGTGTTAAAAATTTAAAGCTTGATATTTTAGGATGATGAACAATATTTGTAGCTGATAGGGTTCGTGTATAAGGACTCTCATCCCAATACTTAATTTGTTCATGTAAGTTTGTATAGTTGTATAATGATACAGTAATGTTTACCGTTGTTTTAATATTAAGCTCATTGGTATAGATATCCATTTGCTCTAATAACTTATCCCACTTACTACTTCGTAACCATTCATACTGATTATATAATCCATCAACGCTTGCATCTACATCTAAATGTTTAATCTTTTTGAGGATTGGAATATATTTACCAACTAGGAGAAAATTTGAAATAATTTGAACATAGCATTCAGGATTAACTTTTGTGAGGTGTTCCAAAAGTTCTATATTATTTTTATCAGCAAAAGGTTCACCACCCTTTAAGCATAAAACATTAATGTCTGGTAACGCTTGCTTTATTTTATTTAATTCGGTTGATTGTAATCTTTCACTATTAACAATCCAATGACGACTTACATTTTCTACACTAAGTTCTTTTTCAATCCCTGGATACATCTTCATAAGTTTTCGATCAAGAGTATTCCATGCCGATGAAAACCAACCATTACATGTTGTACAAGTTTGATTACAAATATTACTTGTTGTAATCTCAAGATATTTTAATTTATTACCCTTAATTTTCCACTTAGGATCTAATGTATCATCAACCATATCCATAAAAGTACGCTCACCATTTGAATGTTGATCTAAACACTCGCCACACAAAGCTGGGTGTTCACCTTTATCATCTATTTTATGATTGATATCACGTAGATATTCACTAGTAAAAAAAGAATCTATACTTTTATAATCCTTTAACATAAGGTCTTTTCTAAACCCAAATGGCTTCTGAGCTTGACAGCATGGAGCTAAACTACCATTTGGATTAATTACTAAAGAACATTTAGGCACTTGACACTTAATCATACAAATTCCTGTAAATTATGTCGAATAGTTAATGGTCCTCCCATGACTTTTTTTAATTCTACCAAACTCATTAGATCCTTAAATTCTTCATTATTAATTACTTCAATTTTTTCATATTGTTCATCTGATAAATGTCCCCATTGTCTAGGACGCTTAAATTCCACAAAGGTGCCTTCTGCATATAAAGGAAATGATTCACCAAGTTTTATAAAATCTAACATTTCTTTATAATTGTCTTGTTGTACTACCATACTAATGCCCAATAGTTTCAAATTGGGTAAGCGTTTAATAAACTCTAAATTGTTTAATAATCTTTTCCAATTTCCTGGAGGTCTAACTTTTAAATAAGTTTCCTCACATGCAGCATCTATTGAAATATCTATTGACAAATCTAAATCATGTATCCCTTTCATTTTTTGATATAATTTGTCAGTAAGTAACTGTCCGTTAGTATGAAAATGTATACGTTTAATATTCGGATATTTTTGAGAGTTGAATTCAAATAAAAATTTTCGAAAGATTTGACTCTGAAAAGGATCACCTACACCAGTTAATGCGATTGATTCTACTTCAGGTAAAATATTCTCTTCTACATAATTATGTAGGTGTTGTAATTTTGTAAGATCCTCTCCTTTTGCATGAAAGAAATTATGCCTACAAGTTGGACATTTTAAATTACACGTTTCATCATAATTTAAGTTGATGTGATTTAGTCTAAATGGTTTCTTGGTATAGCGACTTTGTACATTTTCAACAAGAGGTGTGACATGATTAGAAAAAACACCAGATAAACAATCTCCAATATATGGACACCAACCCCAATCACAATATTTTAATGTACCATCATAACACGAATCACGGAATTTTGTAACAGCTTTACCTGACCATATTTCCTCCCAGCTATCATTAAAAATATTACCAAAGGGAAACTCAACCCAGTCAGGGCAACATGCTGGCCAAACATTGCCGCTGTCATCTATAGAAATTCTTTCAAATGGCAAGTTACAAAAAAGTTTCATTTTCATAATTCATTAAACTCTATTGTGCCATTCCAATATTCATAAGATCCCCCTACTGAAACTCTCTGGCTATAATTGAATAATTTATTAATTTTTATTAAGTCTCTATCTTTTTCCATATCTGTTGGTAAATATATATCTTCCCAATCTATTAATGTCATAGTATTTTTATCTGCAATAACATCAGATAATTGATATGTGTATTTTGCATAAGGTAATATCTCTTGATATGTATTTTTAAAAAAATTAGCTATTGTCCATTTTACTAAATCAGAGCTTTCATTATCTTGTATATATTGTTTACCACTATATCCGTTTATAAATTTGTAGGTATAATATTCTCTATCCTCTTTTATTATATAATCAATAATATAGTTTGGATTTATTTTATTTAATATTTTAATTTCTTCTTTATAATGTTCCCCTTTCGGAAAATATTTTGTTACTAATCCATTTAGATATGTCATTCTTCTATTAGATATAGCGTATACACCTTCATACCATTCCCAATCAAATGATTCGACCGGTTCATACCATTGATTTGTATCAAAATTTATTACGTATGTATGGTCTTTTTTAAAATATTGTTTACCCTTCTGCCAATACCAATCCATATTATTTCATTTCCAACATTGTTCAATCCAATTATGTTGACCAACTGCCTCATGTAATTCTATGTGATGATCATAATTTTTATCACAATTAAAAACACATATTATTTTTTCAGGTCTATGTATATGATATTCTACATCGTCCGGCCAATGACATCCACGATTAAAACTATAATAATATTCTGACGGAACAAAATCAAAAGAATCTAAATGTCGATTACTAATATAATTATCACTTCCTCCATAAAACAAAAAATAAATCATTTCAGTATTATTGTTCAAATCTTCCCAGATCTTTTTAGTCGATTCACAATCTTCCCATAGATAAATTCCTCCATTATTTCTTGCCCCATATCGTTTAGCCCAAGCTGGTTTTTTTTCTTCATCCATATCATGCCACCATGACCTAGCAGTTAGCGGTTTTCCTTGATATAAATCAAGTAATGGACACATATCTTTTTGTATAATGAGATCAATGTCTAGTGCTATCTTTAATCCTGTTAAGTTCCATCCATTAGGTTTCCAATAATTTAATTTTGGTCTGTCCCAAAGTCGTGGCTTATTAAATCTAAAATCTTCTGATGCTTCCATTTCCTCTGGAGTAGAATTTGGGAGATCAGTTAAAAATGGTAGAGTTTCTATTTTTGTATTTAATCCATCTCTAACATTTGTCTGACAAAAAAAGGTGAAATCTCTATGGAGATTTTTCTTTACTCCATTGTACAACTTATTCACATAATCTGTTGTATATTTTGTTCCCCATAATGAACATATTACATTAATCATTTTTGATATCCAATAAGGGAAAGAGTTTTATATTTTTCATTATTTCTATCCCCATAATTGTTGTAACTACGTGCATATGGATCGGTGCTTTTATAGAGTACGTTATTCATTCCAGATTGTTCTTGAAATTTCTCAAGAGTTTCACAGCAATTGACATGAGAATCTTCTAGATCATAATTATTTATTTGGTATCCAAGAACAGGATTAGTTGTTTTTAGCTCCAAATGCTTCATGTAGTACATATGTTCACATGCTGTATTTATTATTACGTCAGGAGGATATTTCTCTTCCCAATATTCTGATTTCCCAAATAACAAATCAAAATTAACATCACAAAGTTCTCTAACAAGTAAACGATTATGTTTTTCATTGAATGTCCAACAAATTTCATGAACCTCATTATCAAAATCAAATGCTATTATATGTTTTACTTTAGGGAAATAGTGCATAATCAATGGTATCATTATATGTCCATACCAACTCCCTAAAATCCAGAATGTCATTTCTTTATCCGAATCTGCACAAAGACTAAGATTTTCAATTAGGCTACATTTATGCCTATATTGTCGTTCAGTATTTGCTAAAGCAAAATCACGCCATCTCCACGGAAAATTATGTGTAATACGTTCTAGTGCATGACTCCATTCCCACACAGGAAATATTTGATTCTCCATTGAGAAAGTTTCAGGATTTAATTCCATAATTTTTTCACCCAATCTACGTGCATTAAAGTATCTTGTTTATTTTGAATATAATCAAATAATATTACAGGACGATCTTCTCTATGTTGATCATTACTAGAGTAAGAGTATGCTATATTATCATACAATGAATAACTCATTTTATGCTTATAGTTTATATAATTATCAATTCCATGAAATAAAAATATTATCATTTCTTTGTTCTCTTCAAATTCTTGCCAAATATGATGACGCTTAGTGTCCTTGTTCCAAGATAAAATGGAAGAGTTTATATCGCAGTATTGATAATGTTTACACAACACATCTTGTCGCATCTGTTCACAATCTACCCAATCTGTATATAAAAATTTAGTATTCTTATCATATTCTATTTTAAACGTATCTTGAAGGATGATGTCTAAATCGAAATAAACACTATCATCCAGTGTCATCCACTCTTCATTAAATAGCCACATTTTCCACCACCATTTAGATAACTTATCATTTGGTAGTGGTATGATGTTAATATTTTTGTTAATGTTTTTCGGATCTTCTGTTATACAATGAAAATCAAAATTTTCAAAATGACGGACGCACATATTATATAATTTGTTCACAAATACATAATTATACTTGGTTCCCCATTTAAGACATATTATATTCAACAGTACTCCTCAAATTCTGGCCATAAGTTGAGAAAGTTTGTTCCCCTGGACTTATCCATGTTTTTTAATTTATCAAGTAATACTTTAAACATTTGATGATCACCTTCTGGTGATTCTAAAACACCATTTACTGTAGAAAATTTATATTGTTTAAGTTTTTCTATATAATATTTTTTAATTTTTGTAGGTAAATTTAGTGGATTATATCTTGGTGGAATTTTTACAATATTTTCTGGACACACTTCTATATTCAGTTGTTGACCATAATCATGTAGTTCACCCAAATATCCAACATTTAAGGATTGAATTGTTGGATTTATTTCTACACGAAATTTACCTCTACCTACATCATGCATCAATAAAATATAATCTAGTAAGTGTTTTTCTTTACTACCCCACTTAGTGTTCTCTCTAATATATTCATCCCTTTCACCATATGCATCAATAGAAACATTCAGGCTCACCTGTCTAAAATACGGCAAATATTTTTCAAATTTTGATACTGGTGCAGTTCCATTGGTGTTAAAATATATTTCTAGATGTGAATGACCCATATCTATACACCATTGAATTACTTTTAAACATGAATTTTTTAATAGAGTAGGTTCTCCTCCAGAAAATTGTAAAACTTGACAGCTTGGAAGTATCTTATTTAAGTCATCATAAAAATCATCAGAAAAATCCGGATCATAAACATATCCACCAATCAATGAAGAACTACGTGGATTACACATTATACATTTTAAATTACAAGTATTTCCAACTGCAATTTTGAAAAACTGCATGGAAGGCTCTAGATATTGAGTAAAATCTTCTTTAACTATGTTATAATTTTTTTCTAAAATTAAATTATTCCATCCCTCATCACCACGTTCTTCCAATTCTCGGGTTCTTTTGGAAGCACCAAAGTTTTTTTCGCTGTCAAGACAAATACCACATACTTCTTGAATGAGTAATTCTTCTTCAGGGTGATCTGTTAAAAATGCTTTTCTTAAATTTTGGCTATATTCATTATTAAAAAATTCTATAGGAGTTTGTTCATGAATAGAAATTGATGATTTTTTAGATTCACAACATGTACCATATAAACCTCCTGGCCTCATTGCGGTATGTACAAAAGGTAATGGACATAACCATTTTTTCATAAACTACCTCTCAATTTAAAAAATGGTTTATCTTCATCAGAATATTCGTATAATTTATTTCCACCACCAAAATCCGCTTTCTTATGTAGAGCCATTACTTCATAGTCCAAATTTTTATACGGCGATATAATATCGATCATTTTTAATATCATATTTTTATACTCTTTATCATACATAAATTTTACTTTGAAAGTTTTACATTTGTCATCTCTGATAGATAAAAAGTTCTGTAGTTTATTTAAAAATTTATCATTCATATAGGCAAGATGTACACTAAATGTAACATCGCATAACGTATTTAATTTATATAATTTTTTAATATTCCCTGTTAAATTAGTTAAGGTTCTAATTTGAACATCGCTAAATCTAGTATCAGTATTAATCATATCTAACAAATCAAAATAATGAGGAATTATTGTTGGCTCTCCACCATGCATAATATAATCTACTTTTTTGTTTTTTAAATTTTCTTCTCTTGAAATAACTGTATCAGTTATAAATTTATAATCATTTTTTAGTTTCTCTAAAGTAGGATATGGACTTATATTATCATGTATGGTAGGAGGACAATAATAACAATCAAAGTTACACCGTTTACTTAAATACCAATCAATATGAATCATCATGTTTTTAATGAATTCAGATGCACCAAATGCAAGAATTTTTTCAGTATTATCATATTCTGGAAGATTTTTTAATTGGTCTTCGCTGGTAGAACATTGAACCAAGTCAATTAAATTTTCTATATCTTTCTTTGTTCTTCCCTTTGGTAGCCAAATATCCTGTCCACAATGACAATTTTCCATAGGACAAACTCCAAAATTTTTATCAAATCCCCCTTGGCTGTCATCAAATAATTTATAATTTTTATTAAATTTAACCCTTGTTAATCCGCTGCAAACAGTATTACTAATATAACCACTATCGAGAAGTTTTTCATTTTCAAAATTGTATAAATGATTAGCTGTATTACATATCCAACCTTTCACTTCAGTATGAAATTTTAAATCAACTAATCTGATTTTACGTAATCCTTTATCAGTACTAACAGCTAACATACATATTCCTTTTTATTGATTTTTGCACCACATACTTTATAACATCTTTCTGGTTTAAGGTCTAGATGCATTTGTACAAGCTGAGAAAACCAAGGATCTTTTATCACTTCTGATAATCCTTTATTTTTTCCTTGTAATCTATTTAAATCCATATTATTAAACATATTAATTAATTCTTCTTGACGATGCCAATTTGCTTGTTTATTAGGTTTATTTACTACAGAAGCATAGAGAAACATTCCTAGATAACAACAGGGTGTTATATAACCCAAGCAATCAATGTATGCTTCTTGTCGAGCTTTGGCAAAACACGTAATTTCTTTTTTGTCTGAATATGTTTCTATATTCATTAATTGTTTTTTATTTGGCTCAATTGTTGATCTTTCAAGTGTATATTTTTTATCCTTATAGATATATTCAAGAGAGTCACCATCCCAAAATCTTTCTGTAGAAATTATATTAAGTTTACTGAAGTTTAATTTCTCTGACATTTCACGTGCAACATCAATATAGTTTTCATTGTGTTTGAATACAAGATAATCCCAGAATACTTCAAACCCAGCATCTATACACATAGTTGCATTGTTTATAATTTTATCGAATTTTGTCCCAACTCTATATCTACTATGTTGTTCTTGATTAATTCCATCTATGCCAAAAACAAATCTAATTCTTTTATTATAGGTATGTAATTTTGTACATAATTCCCACCACCAATCTTCATTATGCATTGACCCGTTAGTATGTAATTCTATTGTAGCCCAATCTTTTTTTTGAGTGTTTTTTAGAATATAATCACATATGCTTATTATATCTGTAGCTATAAGTGGATCACCGAAATTTCCACAAAAGTTAACTTTTTCTATTGACGCTAAATCGTCTAAAGAAATAATTTTTTTTATATCTTTTAAGGTTAATTCTTTTTTTAGAATCCAATCTTGAGGTTTTCCTGTTTCTATATTTGTTCTAATACATTGAGGGCATCTAGCATTACACTTATCTGTTAATTCTATATGTAATTGTTTTATTTTATTATACATTATTGTCCTATTACTAAAAATCGGTCATAAGTATTTCGAATCTTTTTTGAACCGGAATACATTATCTTTTTCAGGGGCAAATACTCAATAAACTCTTCCAAGGTATCTGAACAATTAGTGTGATCTTCTATGTCGTACCAATTATTAGATTGTAATGCACAGATCACATTCACAGGTTTGTTTTGTAGAAAAAATTGAAGTTCTTCACGATTAACATGTTCTACAGAAGTAGACACAAAAATATCAAAATCTTGTAAAGAGTATTCAAATACATTATTTGTATCAAATTTTATATGGGGGAAAATTTCTTTTCCTATATCCTTGTGATGTTGTAGTAAATCTACAGAAATAATTGAACTTGCATTTTTAAAAGTTTCACTAAGAAGATGTGCCATTAATCCTGTCCAACCACCTCCAACAAGAATTTTTGGATCTTTAAAATAAATTTGAGATTTTTGTAATTCTGAAGCTAACCATTCCTTACATTTAATATGATCATCATTTGTTGAATGTATGATATCAAGAATTTGCTCATCATCAATTTTGTTGTAAATTGTTTGAATGATTCTTTTGTAAATTTCAGTATTCATATATACTTTATTTAATTTGTCAAGTACCTATTGATATTTTTTTCCAATTTTCCTATTTCAAATTGCATAGGGTCATCAAAATATTTAAAATCTAACTCTCTACATTTATCTGCTAATCTTTTATGTCTATCAATTCTTACTGATAAATCATTGTAAACTTTTCCATCATCATAAATCCAATACATTCTAAATGGAAAATTTCGTGGAAATCTTTTATCTTTTATAAGAAATCCTTTTTTACCATATTCATCCTTTGCTCTTGTTCTAGGTTTAACTCTCATTAATACACCAATGTACAATGGTTTTAATATATCATCATAAGGTTTAAGTTTTTCTACTGTATCCAAAGTATCCAAAAATTCTTCTTCTGTTTCTGTAGGATATCCTACAAAAAACATACTTCTAGTTGTAATGTTTAATCTATGACACTGTGCCATAAAATATATCAAATCTTCTTTTGTATATTTTTTATCCATTTCTTTTAGGGTATCTGTACTTCCACTCTCTATTCCAATTTTTATGTGATGTAATCCACTTTCTCTTAATCTATCCCACATATCTGGCGACATCTGTTTTTTAGCTCTAACAGCAAAATAAGCACTCCAAGCAAATTTAATATTATTTTCCTTTTGGTATTGTAAAAGTCTATCAACGATTTGGTTCATTTTTTTTAAATCACCATTTACAATATTATCTACAAAAACAAAATCAGCAACACCATAAGTTTCATAATAATAGATCAATTCTTCTGCTACTTTAGTTCCTTCTCTAGCTCTATAGATACCAAACTCTCCACGAACATTACAAAATTTACAATCAAAAATACAACTTCGTGTACCTTCAATAAACAAACTAGCTACACCCATAGTATTTTCAGCTAATTCATATGCATCTTTTGGATATTGAGTAAAATCAAAATCAGTATAATCTGGATATTCTATTTTACTCAAATCCACTTTAGGTGTTCTAGGAGCTTCAAGTTTCCATTTAGGATTATACGTATCTTTATTATAAACACCACTAACATTACTATCGTCTAACAAATTCTCAATACCATGTTCTCCTTCTCCCACAACTATCCAATCAAGTATATCCCACCCCAATTCTAATCCAAAGTGTTCAGCAGCTGAACCACCTAATACAGTAGGAATGTGTGGAGCCCTTTCTTTTAATTTTTCTAAAAGTTTTCTAGCAGTTGATTGGCTTCTTATAAAATGCACACTTATACCAAAAAATCTAGGATTTGCTTCTGCAATCAAATCAGCCCATTCTTCTACAATTTTTTCTAAAGTTACATCATAAAAATCCTCAAACATTATGGGGTCTTGCCATAATTGCCATTTATCAGAACCTTCCCAAAACCTATCTTCATCCGATTGAAAAAATTCTTTATCCTTCTTTAATCTGTGCCATAAGTCTAAATTTAAATCAATACAGTAACATTTTTTTCCTACAGTTTTAGCAAAAGATTTTATTCTAGCAGGGCCAATAGGTGGCCGTAACTCAATACTTGGAATATTAGCTATAACAATATCTTGGTTTTTAGGTATCTTTAAACTATATGGCATATAACATCTCTAAGTATTCTTGTTTTTTTCTTAGTACATTTTTACTTTTTGCTTCGATACTATCATACTTTTTTCTAAATTCGGCGGCAGGAGTAAATTTTACAGTTTCCATATCAAAACCCATATTAAATACTCTAAATATTTGATGAGCATTAAAATGATTATGATTTTTAAATCTATTAGTCATTTCTTTTTTTATTTCACAAGCTTGTTTAAAATTTAAATAACCGTTATCCCATACAAAATGTCCTTTATTATCTGGTTCTATATTCGTATATCCCCACTTATAAGGGTCTACCATTAATCTACTAGTATTAAAATGACTTCCAGACTGACTTGGAATACTTAAAGCATAAACCTCTTTATTATCTAAGGGACAATCTTCACTATCCAACCAATCCATAGTTGCTTCTATACTTTCTAGAGGTTCAAATGGCAAACCTATAATAAACCCACTTCCTAAATTTAAGTTACTATTTTCTTTTATATAATGTAAACCTTCTATAGTCTTTTCTCTAGCCATTCCCTTTCCAATAGCAGAGCCTGCTTTTTTATAAAGTGTTTCTATACCGAATTGCATACCAATACACCCACTTTCTTCCAATATAGGTAATGTATGTAAATGTGAAATTAATAAATCAGACCTAGCATAAGCAGCAAAATATACTTTAAAAGGTAAACTAGTAAAAACATCATGCACATACTCACACTTTTCTACGCTATCATTTAATAAATCATCCATTATGTCATAATGTTGTGTACCGAAATTTTCATAATTATAAATCAATTCTTCTTTTAAAATAGATTTATCTTTTAGGTGTTTATATGTTTTACCTTTTCCATTGCCAGGATAATAGCAATAACTACATCTAAATTTACACCCTCTTGCTATTTCTATAGGTAAAGCTTCTTTTGGAAAAATGCAATCTTGTTTTGTAAAAATTGTTCTACTAGTATTAAAATCATCATAAATAAAATCTTCTCCACAATTTACAATTAATTGTCCATTAAAATATTTTCCCTTTATAGTATCATTTGCTATATGAATTATGGCTTTATCAGCAAAACCAATTACTAAAATATCAAATACTTTTTTTGCTAATTTTGTATATCTAGCAGGGCCACCTCTATTACCACCTAAAATTACCTTTAAGTCATATTTGTTCTTGTATTCCTCTATTAAAGGTAACATCCATTCTTGGCCAAAAATATAATTAGGATCATCATATAAAAATGTATCACTTACACCTAATATTTTTGTTTCTTTAGTTATAAATTTTTTGAATAATTTTGAAGCTTCTTTTTCTGTTAACCTACAAGTAAAATCTATAACTTGTACTGAATATCCTGCCAACCGTAATTCTGTTGCTAATTTATAAGCACCAGCACTTCTCATCCAACCTTCAGTATATACATCAGATAATAATACTATTTCCATGTTCCACTATCCAAAGAAGGATAACTTTCTTGTTCTAAACTTATTTCATTGTTAAAATGATTTAAAACAGTATCTTTTTCTAAAGTACTAGTAAAAATCATATGATATCTAGGTAGCTTTACATGACCATTCATAAATGTATGTGTTTCAGAAGTATCAACATAATATATTGTTCCATCAGCTGGTAAATGAATTATAACTCTATGACGTTGTTCTGGAAAAACAAATAGATTACTTGGATTTGTTATAATTGGTAAATGAAATTTATATGTCATATCTCTATGTAATCTATAACATCTTTTTTCGTTAAGTTTAGCAATACGTGCTCTAGTAACAGGTATTGGAAATAAATTTACAATTTCTTCAAAATATGAATTTTTAAACAAATCATTAATAGTGTCAAAACTATCTTCTGTTAAAGGATTTGTAGAAATATCTTTTGCTAAATCTGGTTGGGGCCCACAGCTTTGATGATATGGATTATTACTTCCTACCGTTCCATGAATAGCAATTTGGCCATTGTGCCTTCCTTCCTTGTCGCCTTTCCACCAACCAATTTCTTCTATTTTAGGAAGAAAATTCTTTAATTCTTTTTGTAATTTTTCAATGTTAATACCAATTTCAAATTTACGTATTAATCCACAATTCTGTTGCGTCAATTGGGGTCCTATCTTTATTTCTACCAAAATTTTTAAATTCAGAAGTAATGTAATAACTTTTTCTATTTGTATCTTTACTTAACCAAGGGGAAACACTATGAAAAGTTGTACTACTATTTCTAGTTAAAATAAGTCTATTCTTTTTTATTGGAATTGTTTTGTGTAAGGATTTATCTTCATTATGAATATTAAAAGAACCGTCTTTACTGTCAGAAAAATATAACGAACCACTCCATATAGTTACTTCGTTATCATGATGTACATCTAATATATTTTCTTCACAATAAGTATTTTCTACAACCATAGCTTCTCTTGCAATTCTATAATCACCTATAGTTTTTCTAACATTAGTTTTTTCTCCAATTAATGGTATTTCTAAAATTTCACAAACTTTATCATGAAATTCTGAAGATAATAAATTTTTATAAAATTTACTAGATAGTCCTTTGGAGTAATAGGCAACTTCGTTTAGTATTTGTAGTGCACTTCGAGCTCTAGTTACATCATTTTCACGGCTAAATAAATTATTCTTACACCAAGCATCATCTGGAAATAAATTATCATTATACTCTACTAAAAAATTATCACACATAGCATATTTAAACGGTTTATTATAAGTTTCTATATTTTGCCAATTAAATATCATATATTTCCTTTAACCATTCGGTTTTATTATTGTTTAATTGAAATGAAAAGTTATTTCCCATTTTTCTAAGTTTACCTTGAGAAAACCAACAACTTAAAAACATTGCTATATTTTCTGGTTTCCATTTAAATTTAAATAAAAAATCATCTATTATAATATTTTCATACTTTGAAAACTCTTTTATAAAACAACCAACAAAAACTATTCTACTTTCTTCATTAACAAACTCGTAAGCTTCATCTACATTTACTACAATATAATTAATATTGTGAGGATATACGTAATGAAGAAATGCTGTTTTTATTTTTTCCTTTTTTACTATAACGATATTTTTAATGTCGCATAGTTGGTATGCCAAGTCCACTTTTCGGATACTCCCAAGGTATATTTGTCAATTCTGGATACATTTCTTTATATAAATTCTTTTTACCTTTATGTTCACTAGACATATTCACACAACTATGAATAAATTCATTTTCAGCAAAAGGATGTACCCAATTTAAGTTATCATCTTCACAATTAAATATTCTATATGCTCCTTCATCTTGTAATCTTGTAAACATCACTCTGTTTAATATATCTGGATGTTTATCCCATTCAGAAAATCTATTTTCAAAATGTTCTATACATTCTTTATAAATGTCATCATCATATAATTCTAAAACACTATTACTTTTTCTATAAGAACCACAAACATTAACGTGCCATCTTGATAATGCTTTAGGGTTATACCCCATCATTGCAGTATATTGTAATGCTTGATTCACTTGCATTTCACCAGTACCAATCTCTCCAGTAAATATAGTATAATCATTTAACTCTGAATTATTTATAGCCATTATTTTTGCAGTATATGGATTTTCTATCCAATAAGGAAACTCTATTTTTGGTATAGAATCTATTCTATAATATATTACATTTATTTCTAAATCTAACTCTATTCTATTAACAATACTTTTTTCTGTAGTTAATGATATACCAGAAAATAAACTTACAGGAATAAATGGAATATCTAATTTTTTAAAGATGTGAGCCAGTGTGGTACTATCTTTACCACCACTTAATAAAATAACATTTTTATCTGTTGCATATTTTTTTATAGTATCTTCTAATATTTTTCTCAAATCTTGTATTTTAATATTTAAAATTTTATTACTTACTATATTTTCTTTTGGAGGATATCTTTTAAGATTTTTTATAGGATGCCTATTACTCACTGTCCACCCACCTAAATGTTTTCGTTCTATTAAAAAATCATCATTTTGTTCTCCAACACCAGAATCAAAAAAACATTTAAAATAATCAATGTTGTTTAAGTTCATAATCTAATTCCTTTTTAACATAACAATTAGGCCCAAATTCTACTTTTTCATCAAAAAAATCACTAGTCTTTATAAAACCATATTTCTCATAAACTGGTAAAGCACTTTTTCTAGGTAAACTCCATATATGAGTGCATTGTTCTTTCATAGCAGCTCCCTCAATTTCACAAAATAAAATACCAGCAATACCTTTTCTTCTATACAAAGGTTCAACCCAAATGCCACGTGACCTATACAAACTATCCTCTGTTCTATGGCCTGAATTTACTCCAATAATTGTATCTTCAATATTATAAACAGCAACAAAGATTGGTTTATATTTTTCATAAATTTTCATATCATAATTACGGTCATATGTCATACTACTCACAGGTTCAATTGGACTTTTTCTTTGTGGCCAAAGTTTTTCGTTCCATATAGGAAATATAGTTTCAAAATCCACTATCTTAGATTTGTATCTCATTTTTCACGTAAATGCCCTACAACACTATTATAATTATCTTCAGTTAAAGGTACATTAAGAACACATTGTACACTATCGTCTATATATGAAAATACAGAATGAGTTTTTCTTGTATTTACAAAATATGGTCTACCAGGCTCTAATTTTATTAATTTATCTTCATATACAAAACTAAATTTAGTAGGACTACAATTATGACATAATGTTATAATTCTAAAACAAGTTACATTTAAAATTTTACCATCCCTATGTGGTGGGAAAAATCCACCACTATTAAGTCTTATAAAATGTGACCTACCTAATGTTTTAAAAATATCTAAAATAGGATGTATCGCAAATACTTTATTTGCTACATCAGTTTTGATATTAATTTCTTTTTCTGTTATATCAGTATTATACTTTTGATTATATAAAAATAAACTATCCAAATCTGGTATACCGCTTAAACCACCATCTAAACTAGTAATACTTAATCCTTGCCTATCAATAGGTTTTCTAGGATTATATTGTTTCCAATCATTTTTAAATTGTTTTAATTGTTCCTTTACTTTTAATATATCAACAGTAAAATCCAAGGGAACAATATCTCCCAAACTACTTAAATAAAGTATTAATTTAGAATCAATCAATGGTTTTTCCTTCCACATATTTAGCGGTAGACCATTGCATATGGTTAGAAGCAAAAGCTATAAGAGCTTGTAACCTTTCTTTAGTTACATAAGAATATAATGAATCCATAATAATTTTACTATCTTCACCAAAATACATTGGATAATTACCTAACTTTTCAATCAAATAATTACGACTTTCTTTATTATTTATCATGTCTTTAAAAGAACTAATAACTTTTTCAGAATTAGAATTAGGATGCATGAATAAACCTTTTTGAAGGCCGTCACGCCATACAGCAGATAAGATATATGCTTCATAAATTAAACCACTAGGTTCTTTATTAAAGGTCTTTCTATATAATTCAATTGCAGTAGGAGTATTTGGCCAATTATGGTCTTGAATAAAACCATTATCTGTATATAATCCGTGATTAAATAATCTAATGGCTTTTCCTTCTTTTACCATAGGTACAGTATTTTTAATATGTCTGGAAGCTGGTTCTCTTATATATTTTAAATCCCCTCTCAACCAAGCAAGTTTAGCATCACCAGCACTCATTTTGCGAATAAAGGTTATATTTTCCCAACCTTTTAACAGAGTCCAAGCCAATGTTTCTGGAACACAACCAGAACAATCAGCAAGATATAAAAGTTCATCTTGCCAATCAAAATTAGAAGAAATTGTAGTTGTTATATTATATGGTTGTATAAGGATAGGCTCCCAATCCTTAAAACTCCATTTTACATCTTGTATCAACCATGCATTAGCATTTCCACCGTGAGCTAGAAGAATAGCCTTTGGGTCATTTTTATATTTTGATGCAAAAGTTTCTAAACCTACATTTCCCTTTCCACCTTTTATATTCTTAACAATAATTCGTTCACCCAAATACTTTTTTAATTCTTGAGCTACTACATCAGCCCAGATTGATGTTCCTGTACCTTTTGGACTTGGAACAATTAAAGTATAGTCAGCAAACGCTGTTCCTATATACACCAAAAATACTATAATACTTGATAAAAATAATTTCATATTTCTCTCTTTAAAAATTTCATTCCACTAATTATTACTAATAGTGTTATTATTACCAAAACTAAAAAAATAGGTCTATGCAATATATCTAGTATATTATACATTGAAGATGCTTGATATGTCAAGGACTCTATCTTAGAAAATAAGATAAATGCTAAAAGAATTGCTGGTTTGCTTAAGTTTTTACTTAAAATTCCAATTATAGAACAAGCTCCCAAAAGAATAATGTCATAATAAGTATATGATATCTGGTAACAAGACCAACAAATCAAAACCAATATAATGGGTGCGTATATTTTTGTTGGTATTTTAAGTAATGAGGTAATTGGTTTACTTAGGATTAAACATAATATTCCAACTAATGTTGTACCACCTAAAAATCCAATAGCAAGATATTGATAAAAATCTGTATCATTTTGTAAGGATACAGACCCTAAATCAAAATTCAACATATAAAAAATACTTAATATTACAGCCGCAAATGGTGTGCCAGGAATACCAAAAACTACTGTAGGTACAAAACTAGAAGCAGTCACAGCATTATTAGCTCCTTCTGGGCCGACAATTCCTGCTATATTACCATATCCAAATTTTCGTTTTGGATAAGTTGCCCTCGTTTGAGAATATGATAACCAATCTGCTACTACACCATGAACTCCTGGCAATACTCCTACAATAGCTCCTATTAAACCACCACGAAAACTAACCTTCCAATATTTTTTCCATGCAAAAATTCCTAACTTAACTTGATACCAACTACTATTTAATTTCTGTAACTTTGTTTTTCCTAACAACATAGAAAATAGTTCTGGAACAGCAAATAAACCACTAGTTAATATTAAAATGTTTATTCCATCCTCTAAGTAAGTATATCCTAATGTCAATCTAGGAGCATTGTTTTCATCTATTCCGATATAACCTAAAATAAAACCTATAATAATACTAATAATACCATTTACTATTTTTCCTTTAATTAAGAATACAACAGCACATAATGCCATAATATTAAGCATTAATAATTCTGGTATTCCAAAAATTAACAAAAGTTTACTATAAACAGGCATTAATAAAAATACAATAGAACCAAAAAATAAACCATTAATAGTACTACTAGTAAAAGCGGCACTTAAAGCTAAAGTAGCCTTTCCTTTTTTTGCTAAAGGATATCCATCTAATACCGTGGCTGCACTAGAACTTGAGCCAGGGATTCCTAATAATATACTACTCCACGTATCTCCAGTAGCACAAGCAGACACCATTGCAGTATAGAATACGACACCCAAATATGGGTCACTATAAAAATATGGAAAAAATATATAAGAGGTTAATAATGCAGTAGTTGGGCCTGCTGTAGGAATTACCCCAAATATAAGGCCCCATAAAACACCCAAAGTCATTATTAATAAAATTTCAATCATTAGTTAAAAAAGTTTTGAATAATTCACAAATCCACAAAATCCATCTTTTACTAAAGTAAATAAATCTTTAGAATAATATTTAAACATATTCTTTTTCATCTCTATATAAATTTGTTCATAAAATTCATCAGTAGGATGAAAATGATCTGTTTTTGTTTTATAAATCAATTCAGGCCATTCTGAATTTTTCATAGACATAGTATTACAAACACCTTTATTATGTTTACCATAACTTAATAACGGATGTATAGCTGCACTTTTTATCAAAGGCAATGTACTGTTAAAAAATGTATATTGTCCTATTCTATTTCTATCTTTACCCCAAAACCACCATAATATTTCAGATGATGGACAAGGTATAATAATTTCTTTATCCCAATCATCACCAAAACAATTTATCATAGTTTTACGATATATAAAACCATCTTTTTCTAATTCTCCCAGACCACCAACTATAAATTGTTCTTTAGGTATTTTTTCAAATAAACCAAGAGTTATTAAAAACCCTCTAAACATTTGACCATATCGTACACTATAATATTCCATTCTCATTAAACATTCATCATACTCTGCTTCATAATCAACCCATTGATATCCAAGTTCCTTTGCTAATTCTTTACTTTTAATTCTGTGTTCGTTATCTGCCCAAGGATAATGTTCATAATAGATGGTAGCAGTTTTACCTAATGCATGAGCTGAACGAGCAACAATTTCGCTGTCACTACCACTAACAGGTATTGCTAAATTATTGGGAAGGAGTTTGGCGGCATTAATACATTCTTCTCTAAAAGAATTTGATTGCATTGGTGATGCAACTTTTATTTGATAATCAAAATTTTCTAATTTAATTTTTTTATCTAAAAATTCTCTAAAAGTTGCGTAAGGTTTTTTATTCACAGACCAATATATATGTTTAGGGATCATAACTTGACTCATTCTATTTCAATTCTAATATTTTTGTACCCACACACTATGTCTTTAACAAAATCTAGATTAATTTCTTCTCCAAGTTTCCCCAATAATGGTCTACCAATATATTTATGTTGAGGCTCAAGAGGATCATATCCATATTCAGATACATTATTATCCTTACACCATTTCAGAAATTGTGGAAATTCTACATCTTTTTTATATGTTCTTTGATCAATTTCATTTCCCCAATCATCCTTATAGATATTAAATTCCGAAAATATTAAATAAACCTCGGAAAGAATATGAACTTGAGGTCTTACCATTTTTTCTTTTACAACATCCAGATCATTTGATTTAAAACATTCATGTAATCTTTTACCTAATGTAGAATATCCTAACCGTAAATCTCCTATTTTTCCCCAGGTATAATCCCAATATGGATAAAGATCCGTAGAAAAAGATTGCTGATAGGGAATATCATGATCAAAATTTACCTTGATTATATTGAAGTTTCTTGATCTTTCAAAATTATCTATTTCATGAATTAAATTATTTAATTGTAGTATCGATGCTTTATGATCTTCTGTTATTAATTCCCATTTCCATCCCCATATATCTTTAGCAAAACACCTATGAAAAGTTTGATGAAGTTCATTGAGAAAAGGTTCTGTAAGATCCTTAATTTTTTCTGGTATATCTAGTGTAGTAACTTCGAAAGGAAGACTATCACAAATATTAGTTATTTGATCTAATGTTTCTTGGGGGGTATTACATTTAATATGACTAAAATGTTTTATTTTCAAATTATTTTCAATTGAAGATAAGACCACTTTTTCCCAAAGTTCTGTTATTGGAGAGGGTATTATCTCATATGAAAAAACATATTCTTCGGCAGTACGTTGTGTTACAACTATATTATATCGCTTTATACTATTCATCTTAATTCAAAGTGTTCTTTATCTCTACAATTGTTTTTACTGGATCATCCGACAGTGTTACACTTCTACCAATGATTATATAATCTGCACCAAGATCCTGTGCTTGTCTAGGATTTGTTGTTCTTGATTGTCCACTATTGTGAGACTGAAAAGTAATGCCGGGACATATTCGTAACAAACCATCACATCTTGAATCTTGTGAAATATCTGAAATGTCTTGAGCACTACAAATGATACCAGCAAATCCATATTTTCGTATTCGTTCAGTGTTTCTTCTCCACATATCATTTGGCATTTCTCTAGTAATTTGATATTGTTCTTGAGCATTCCAAGATGTTAGGTAGGTCACTCCTAGTAGTTTTATATCTTCTGAATATTGATGAAGACATTGAAATACTTCTTCGCTATTGAAGGTACTGACAGTGGTCATAGTCGCACCCTTCTCAAGAATCCTTTCTACAACGGAACATACAGTAGCAGGAGTATCCCAAAGTTTGAAATCTATGAAAAGTTCTCCCCCATAATTCTCAAACATAGAGGCGTTTTCAAGTAGAGTATGATTTATCTTAAAACCATCAACATAAGATCCGAGTAGAATCATTGACTCAAGAGCCTTATCAAACTTCATATTATCTAAAGCGATTATGATTTGCATTTACACTTCCTCATTTGAATTAAAAGGCATTTTTCCTTTTCAAAATAATAACATAATCATGTTTAACGAACCATATCCTAAAAAACCACCAATAATAATACATAATGCCCATAATAGTAATTTATTAAAAAATTTCATTTACTCCTTGAGATATAATGTTGACCTTCTTTTTTGATTTCTTCATTTTCAATATAAGTGTCATCATTATAGCTCTGAGCCAATCTCCATTTAAGATATTCGTATGCAGAAATTGGTTCAAAATTGTCTGGTTGCTTTGTAAAGTTTTCTATTATCACATCACGGCCGGGATCAACAAAATATGGCATCGAATATCTCGATTGTGTCATATCAGTATTTATTACCCTATGATTAGTAGATTTGAGAATTCCGTTTGACCATCTTGAAAACATATCTGCCACGTTTAGCACTATAGAATTTTCCACTACTGGAACATCTTCCCATTCGTCCGTTTCTTTGTTCTCTACTTGTA
>Ga0209091_10000132_pt1 | contig 71526 bp, 63 predicted proteins | sample ArcticOcean_MG_C_6_FD_187438 | JGI IMG/M metagenome (GOLD analysis project Ga0209091, IMG submission 187438) | Marine microbial communities from western Arctic Ocean - ArcticOcean_MG_CB8_128 (SPAdes) (version 2) | ecosystem: Environmental > Aquatic > Marine > Oceanic | place: Arctic Ocean...
CACATAGGTAGAGGTGGGGTGGTCTCCTGCGCCCCCTATCTTTTAACAGTCAGGTGCAATCTGAGGGCTTCTTAGGCAGGCAAAACAGCAAACAACAGTACCACGATTTCTCGGGGCTGTGGGCTCATGAAGAAGCCCGATGGCCCTGAATTTCCATTAGTTACATTGTGGTTAAAATATTGGCTTTAGAGCTGAAACCCCATTGAGTTAAAACCACAATGTGAGACAATTTTGAGACTAAATCGGGATTCAGTCTTATGCATAAAACTCTAGTTCAAAAGATATTTGTGAATTTGTTTTCAATTAACGTTCGCATGGTTTGCCTGCTCTTCTTTGGTTTGAGTGGCAAATTAATTGCAGATGAAAATGTTCCTTTTGTTTTTGCAGAGGGAGAGATCATCCGTGCAGATGAAATTAATAAAAATTACCAATCGCTTCTGGAACGCTTAATTGAGCTAGAAGGGAGACTTGCAGGACTGGAGCAAGATTCAGGTATTCAAGGGAAATACGTTGGCATGGGTGCAGGTAGTCGTTTCAAATTCATCCAAGATGGCGCCTTCATTCATGAATTACTTGAAAGCCACATCTGGTCTGATGTTGTTATCACTGAAGATCTTATACTTTATGGCCTTGAGGAAATTCAGTATGCAACGCTACAAAATAGTAACCCAGCTAATCAACTCTCTTTGGAAAAAGATACCGAAACTATCGATAACCTCAATAACGAAGCGGAGGATGAATCTTACACTATTAAGTTTTCACTTGTAGTCGGATCAGGTGGTGTTGGGAGTGTTTATCAAGGCGAAATAACTGCTTTCGACGATGGCGAGGCTGAAGTCTTAACAAGCCTGTCTTTTAAATTGTACAGGGCATCCAAAGATATTCTTGTTTATCAAGTTCAATACTTAGCGGATTCGGCTGCAGATCTTGCAGACACTGGTCTTGGTTATGAGCAAGGCGTATTTATCCGTTCTACCGACGACCTGTGAAGCCAATGTTTAGAGCTAAGATTCTTATTGGAGTGTTACTCCTAGTAACCCTGTCCGTTAGCCACGCCTCCGTAGTTGGTAGGTTTGGGGAAAACGCTTTTGGGCAAGCTGCATGGGCTGGGCCAAAAGCTGAGGACCCAGACTTAGATGGCAAGAGTAATCTTTTTGACGACGACGATGACGGCGACGGAGTGAAAGATGATGACGACAAATTTCCTCTTGATACGAATGAGGCTTTTGATACAGACAATGACGGTTTTGGTAACAACGCCGACTTAGACGACGACAACGACGGCGTTGAAGACAGCAACGATGTTTTTCCTTTGGATTCAACTGAAACTGTAGATGCGGATTTTGATGGGGTTGGAGATAACAAAGACGCATTCCCTAACAACAGCAGCGAGATATTAGATTCGGATGGGGATGCTGTGGGCGATAACTCTGATGCTTTCCCATTAGATGCCTCCGAGTCAATTGATACCGATGGTGACGGCCTTGGTAATAACGCAGATCTTGATGACGACAACGACAACTTTACAGATGAAGCGGAACTAGCCGATGGCACAGACCCTTTAAACCGTTTTTCCTGCAAATCAGGCTGCTTCAGCTTTGACGTAGATGAAAATCTAGAAGCTCAACCTTTAACTGATGGGCTATTAGTTATCAGGCACTTATTTGGCTTTAGCGGCGAATCGCTAACCTCAGGCGCTGTTGATCCTTCAGCAGAAAGAGGCACGTCAGAGCTAATTTCAGGCTATTTAACAGACGCTGATTTTCAGCTAGACATTGACGGAGACGGCGAGTCTAAGCCGCTTACAGACGGCCTGTTGCTCATACGTTACTTGTTTGGGTTCTCTGATGATTCTTTGATCTCAGGAGCGATAGGCTCAGGGGCTGAACGCGATACGGCCGAGGAAGTTGAGGCTTATATTAAGGAGCGTGTGCCTGCATCTTAAGTGGGTAGAGACTCAAGCATCCTCAGAATCAAAAGTTACTGTTGGGGCCTTTAGGGGTGGGTAATTTCGCGCCGCAGTATTTGGCTAGCGATAGATTTTTATCAATCTGAATTCGTTTCGTGAAGCAAAAGTGGCCCCGCCAGCGATAGCAAAGGTGCTTTGATTTCTGGCGCGAGAAGCGATGCTAAAGAAAAATCTGTAGTTGTTTATGATTTAGTGTAGACACCAGATGAACAGCAAAGCGAAAAATCTAAAGTATACTTTAACGTATACTTATAAAATTTTTGCCTATAAGTCATTGATATATATAGAATGTTGGCGGAGCGGACGGGACTCGAACCCGCGACCCCCGGCGTGACAGGCCGGTATTCTAACCAACTGAACTACCGCTCCAACAGGTAAACATGGTGGGTGTTGCAGGGGTCGAACCTGCGACCTACGGCTTGTAAGGCCGTCGCTCTCCCAACTGAGCTAAACACCCGCAATTCAGGAAGCGCAATTGTACCGTGATGCTCCATGAAGTCAATCAGGTAAATGCCTAGTTTGAGCAGAAGCCGCGTTATTGTCGGCGAGCAGCCTCATTAATTGTGCGCGTTATAGCGGATGCCGATAAGCGATGAGTTTTGTAGGACAGGCGATCCTGGGTGCTGAGCTAGCAGGTTCGAGCTTTTTGGGTCAACCGTATTAGTGCGTCTATTACAAGCGCAGTTTGAATTTCGTTCTAAATGCTCCGAACGATTCTCTGTCCGCAATCAATATTTTGTGCGCCTCAACGGTTTTATCAATCAAACCCCTACCAGTGCTCGCGCGTAAATAACCATTTAACGAGTATGAGCATTCTATAACTGAAAAGTTCGGGGTTATTCCGTATAGTGCGCGCATGAGAAAAACCTACCTAACCGCCTTGTTGATCGCTGTTTTCATTATTACCTGGATTGCTTCTGGCCGCTTGGGTGAAGACTCGATACCAGCGCCCCAAACCATTGCTGCGAAGAATGCCCAGCAGCGGGCGCAGGCCGAAGACCGGCCGTTGACAACCGTTCGAGTGACCACGAGTTATGCGGTAGAACAAGACCGGCTGACAGCTGTACGGGGCCAAACCGCCAATGAGCGCAGCGTTGTGGTTCAGTCCCAGGTGGGTGGGCTCGTAAAGCAGCGTTGGGTGGAGCGCGGTAGTGTGGTGCGTCAAGGCGATGCCTTGTGTGAAATTTCGGTCGAGGATCGCGACGCGAATCTCAAAGAGGCGATGGCAGGACTAGCGCAAGCCAAGCTCGATTTTGATGGGGCCAAGCAACTAGCAGCAAAAGGCTTGCAGTCGGACGCGGTAATCGCAGGCGCGGCGGCGCGGATGGCCGCGGCAGAGGCGATTGTGCAGCGGCGAAAACTTGAAAAATCGCATCTGAAAATAACAGCCCCCTTTGCTGGGGTCATTGAAGAAACCCATATGGAGGTGGGCCAGTTTGTGACGCCCGGCGCGTCTTGTGTGACCCTGGTTGATTTAGATCCGATGCTGCTTATCGGTGAAGTGTCAGAGCAACATCTTGCTGGATTAAAGCCCGGGCTGCCGGTGAGTGCGACGCTCTCCAATGGCGATGTGGTTGCTGGCGAGCTGCGGTTTGTTGCCCACGTTGCGGCACCCGGTACCCGCACCTATGCCATCGAGGCCTTGGTTGATAATCCCGATTTTTCCATTGCGAGCGGCATGACCGCCGCGCTTTCGATTGCGGTTGAGCAAGTCAAAGTCCATCAGATTACGCCTGCGCTCTTGGTGCTCGACGACGCGGGCCGAAGTGGTGTCCGGGGCATCACAGCAGACCAGCGGGTAACGTTTTATCCCGTTGAATTGATTGCTGAAGGGGATGACGGGGTTTGGGTCTCGGGATTGCCCGACGTTGTCGATCTGATTGTCGTCGGCCAGCAGACGGTTGTCGCGGGTGAGCAAGTTGATGCGCAGCAAGCGGTTAATATCGCCCTTCAAGGCAGTCTCTGATGCATAGTCTCATCGATGCGGTGGTGAGCCGCCCGCGCACAACCCTGCTGCTCATGGCAATGGTGTTGATTGCAGGGGTCGCCAGCTTGCGATCGATACCGGTGGAGAGCGATCCTAGTATTGCGGTGCCATTTTTTAGAGTTCAGGTATTTAACGAAGGTATTTCTGCCGAAGATGGCGAGCGCCTATTGGTGCTGCCACTTGAAAATGAGCTGCGAAGCGTAGAAGGGGTTGAGGATGTTCAATCCTATTCTGGCGAGAATATTTCGAATCTGATTGTGCAATTTGATGCCAACCAGGATGTAGATCAAGCCTTGTTGGACGTCCGAGAGGCGGTTGATCGAGCCAAGGTCGAACTGCCGAGTTCCGCAGAAGAGCCGAGTATCTTCGAGATGAGTACGGATGACTTCCCGGTGCTGCAGGTGAATGTCACGGGCGAAGGTGTGCCCGAGCGCATGCTCTATAACGCGGCCCTGGATCTTCGCGACCGGATCGAGACCCTACCCAATGTGCTGAAGGCCGAGATGCGCGGCAATCGCGAAGAAGTGCTTGAAATTATTATCAATCCTGAAGCACTGGAGGCCTATCAAATTTCGGGCGAAGAGTTGATTGGCGTGCTTGCGCGCAATAATCGCCTGGTGCCTGCTGGTAGCTTGGACAATGGGGAAGGTCGCTTTGCCCTGAAGGTGCCGAGTGTTATCGAAGAGGCGAGTGATCTGTTTGACCTGCCGGTCAAAACCACGGCGGATGCTGTGATCACGCTGAGCGATGTGGCAACCATTCGGCGCAGTTTTAAAGACCGTGGCGGCTTTGTTCGGGTCAATGGTCAGACCGCCATCACAATTAATGTCACCAAGCGTAGTAAAGCCAATATTATTGAGACGGTCGCTGCTGCCAAGGCAATTGTCGATGCCGTTAAACCGGATTTGCCGGGGCGCATCGAGATTATTTACACGACGGACCAAGCGCCTTGGGCATTGGCCCAGGTGAACGAGCTGCAGGGCAATATCCTAACCGCCTTGGCGCTGGTGATGGTCATTGTGGTCGCGGCAATGGGCTTTCGCTCAGGCCTTATCGTTGGCTTGGGTATCCCCGTGTCGCTTTTGTTCGCCATCACGATTCTGTACGTGATCGGATTTACTTATAACTTTATGGTGATGTTTGGCATGTTGCTGGCGCTTGGCATGCTGATTGATGGGGCGATTGTTGTGACCGAATATGCTGATCGCCGAATGCTGGAAGGCGAACATCGCCGTCAGGCCTACGCCAATGCAGCCAAGCGGATGTTTTGGCCCGTGGTCGCCTCGATTGCGACCACCTTGGCGGCGTTTCTACCGCTGATGTTTTGGCCGGGGATCGTTGGCAAGTTCATGCGCTATCTGCCTGTTACGGTTTTTGCAGTGCTGTCAGGCAGTCTGATTTACGCGTTGGTTTTTGGCCCGGCGATCGGCGCGTTAATCGGCCGGCCAGGCGCCGATCAAGAAGGCATGCTGAAGAACTTAAGGACCATGGAGTCGGGCAATCCCCTAGACCTGACAGGCATTACCGGGGTTTATGCGAAAGTGCTTTGGTGGTGCGCCCACCATGTCTTTCTCACGCTCACGGTGACGGTCTCGATTTTAATTGGCAGTTTTATCGCGTACGGTCAATCCGGTAATGGGGTCATTTTTTATTCAGATGCGGAGCCGCAGTTTGCGCAGGTCTTTGTTAAATCGCCTGGTAATCTATCGGCCATTGAAGCGAATGGGCTGGTGGCGGAAGTCGAAGCCAAAATTTTAGATATTAACGGCATTGCTGAAATCAATACCTATGCCAGATCTAATCCCGGTGGCGATGTAATCGGCGAGTTGTTTATGCAAATGTTACCGGAGAATGATCGCAGTCGATCAACCGATGAGATTTTTCAAGACGTGCGGGATTCAACGAAATCTTTAGCGGGGATTAGCGTTGAAATCGAGGCAATGGAGCAGGGCCCAAGAAGTGGCAAGCCCATCGAGATTGAAATCTCGGCATTTGACCGAGATCTGTTGGGCCCCGCCTTGCGGCGGGTCCGCAAGCAAGTTGAGAAAACCGAAGGGCTGGTCGATATCGAAGATAGTTTGGCAAAGCCGGGCATCGAATGGCGCTTGAAGGTCGATCGTGCCCGCGCGGCCATGTACGGCGCGGATGTGACCCAGGTGGGGGTTGCCGTTCAGTTGATTACGGGCGGTATCAAAATTGGCGAATATCGGCCGGATCGCAGTGATGATGCGGTCGATATCCGTATCCGTTATCCGGATAGTGCGCGGGGTATAAAAGCGATTGATTCGTTAACGGTTGCAACCCCTGCGGGCATGGTGCCGATTTCGAATTTTGTGACAACCAATGCCATGCCCAACGTTGGCACTATCCAGCGCTTCAACGGCATACCGGTTGATTATGTTCGCGCCAATGTTGCCAGTGGGGTTTTGGCCGATACGAAGGTTAAAGAACTGCAGGCCTGGCTGGAAACCCAGACCTTTGATCCCGGGGTGAATGTGGTTTTCCGCGGCGCCGATGAAGAGCAGGCAGAATCTCAAGCCTTCACCGCATCCGCATTTGGTTTATCGCTCTTGTTGATGTTTGTCCTGTTGGTGACGCAATTCAACAGCTTCTATCAATCGGCGCTGATTTTGTTCGCGGTTGTGATGTCCACAGCGGGGGTTCTGATTGGGCTTTTGATTACGGGCAACCCGTTTAGCTCGCTGTTAACCGGGATCGGGATTGTGGCCCTGGCCGGTATTGTGGTGAACAACAATATCGTACTGATCGATACCTTTAACGAGCTCCGGCGGGATCATCCCGCGGCGGACCCGATCATGTTGATTGTTCGAACAGGCACCCAGCGATTGCGCCCAGTGGTGCTCACAACGCTCACGACCGTATTTGGTTTGTTGCCGCTGGCAATGAATTTCAGTATCGACATGCTTGACCGGAGTGTCACCTACGGCAGTATGATGTCAATGCTTTGGGTGCCGTTATCGCAGGCCATTGTGTCGGGTATGGCGTTTGCATCAATTTTGACCCTCGTGGCCACCCCGGCGATGCTCGCGCTACCCTACCGAGTGCAGCACCGTTGGGATCGCTTGAAGGCCTTGGTGCGTCGATTGCGAGGCCGAGATTTAGCGGTGGCCAATCTCTAAGCAATGGGTTTACTGTGCACCGATTTAGGGTGCAAAGGTTCACAGCGCGTTGGTTCGCTGAGCGTGATTTCCCAAAACCGCATCAACCTTGCTGGACCAACCCGTTGTATCGGGTTGCTTTTGGGTTTGCGCCATTTAAAAACCGGTTCAACAATCTCCAAATTTCCCATGCAGTTTTTGGCTGGGGCTGGCAAGATATTAGAACGTATCCCAACCCGTAGAGGCCGTCCCAATGATTGATATTATCTTACTCACTCTCCTGCTTGCCCTGATCCAGATCGTGCTGTTACCGCTCTTGCTGCGGGCTAATAACTTTGCTTATTTACTGTCCAACCGGGACGGCCCGTATGAGCCCACGGCAGTCTTGGCGAGAGTGCAACGCGCCGCTGGAAATTTGCAAGAAAGCTTACCCGCGTTCTTAGTCATGGCGGTTATTGCCCTGGTGCAGAGCATAGACCTAACCCTTGTGGCGTCGGTTTGGCTGGCACTGCGAGCAGCCTATTTCGCAAGTTATGCCCTTGGTTTTATTGGTGTTCGAACCCTCATTTGGATGGGGGCGTTGGTTTGCCTGATCGTTATGGCGCTGGCCCTAGCGGGTCTGGTTGCCGTTTAAAACGACGTGATCAACCCGGGCGGCGAGATCTGGCAGCCCTTGCAGCCGGGTTTATCAATTTTTTTTCTAGACCGATTGCATCCCGGCCTTGGTAATAAGGCCTACAAGCTTCAGCCAGTCATCGCACGGGCGCTCGCAGAAAGTTCGTCACCCTTGGTGAGCCTGGGCGGCGCTTGGTCCAACCATTTGCACGCCCTGGCAAAAATGGGGCGTGCAGCGGGTCTGGCGACCGTCGGATATGTTCGAGGTGATGCGGAGCTTCCAAAGACTCAGATGCTCAAAGACGTTGAAGCCTGCGGGATGACCCTGCGTTTTTTATCTCGGGGTGAGTACCGCAAGCGGTACGATACGGATTTTGCGCAAGCCCTTATGAAGGATTACCCAAACGGCTTTTTTGTGCCGGAAGGTGGAAGTGATGCCGAAGGCATCGCCGGCGTTGCCCAATTGGTCGAGGATCTCGCGCGCTTTGGTCCGGCATTCGATCAACTGGTGATGCCGGTGGGCACGGGAGGCACTTTAGCCGGCGTCTTGCTCGGTCTTCGACAATGCTGTCACGTCGTCGGTGTTTCGGCGTTAAAGCAGGTCAAGGCACAACAGGCACTCATCGAGGGGGTGACAGCGGGGCAATTGCATCCAGGCGTGACCTTTGAGCTTCTGCCAGAAACCCGTTTTGGGGGATATGCTGCCTGCCCGCCCGAGCTGGTTCAATGCATTCAAGACCTTGAGTCTGAGTTTGATCTGACACTCGAACCCATCTATACCGCGAAAACCTTAATTGCAGCGCTTGATCTAAGCAAGGCGCAAACCGGGCCTGGTGAGACATTGGTGTTGCATACAGGCGGGTTGCAAGGGCGTCGCGGGTTTCCGGCATTGGCGTGATGCAAGATTAAGATTTTCGGTTGCGGGACTGGGCTTGAGCGTGCGCCAGTCGGTCTGATCGCTGACGGTCGCCTTTAAAGGCGGCTCGTGCCGCGACAGTAGAACAAGCTGAGTCAGTTAACCGCCGACAATCACCGCCGGTACACCGGCTACAGTGACGCCTTCTGGGACATCATTGAGTACCACGCTGCCGGCGCCGACTTTCGCGTTGGCGCCAACGGTGATATTACCCAAGAGTGTGGCATTGGCGCCGAGGATCACGTTTTTTTGGATCTTAGGATGTCGGTCACCAGCAGCTTTACCGGTGCCGCCAAGGGTTACGCCGTGCAAGATCGAGACATCATCGTCAATCACCGCAGTCTCGCCGATCACGAGTCCGGTGGCATGATCGAACATGACCCCGCAACCCATTGACGCGGCGGGATGAATGTCGACCCCAAAGAGATTGCTCATTTGGTTCTGAAAATAAAATGCCAAGGAATGACGCTCTTCTTGCCAAAGCCAGTGCGCAACGCGGTGGGACTGCAAGGCATGAAAGCCTTTATAAAACAAAAATGGGGTAGAGAAGCTGTTGCAAGCTGGATCCCGTTCCCGGGTCGCTTTGATGTCGATTTCAGCGGCGTGGATGATGGACGGGTCTTTTGCATAGGCCTGCTCGATGATTTCTCGGATTGCCATACTCGAAACCACCGGGCTGTCGAGTTTGCTGGCGAGAATAAAGCTCAGCGCGCCTTCGATGGTGTCGTGGTTGAGTACCGAGGCATGAAAGAAGGTTGCCATGATCGGCTCGAAGTCTGCCCGTAATTTCACCTCTTGGCGCATAGCTTGCCAGAGCGATCCTGCAGAGCGCAGTTCTGCAACGTTGCTGACAGCGCTGAACTCGCTGGCGTGCCGTCTGCTGATTCGATTGGTCATAGGTAACTCCTTGATGTCGCTATCTTTGGGGCATTCTAGGGTGAATGCAACTCATTCGGATTTTTTGTTCTAAAAATCTTCTTTTATAGAATCATCGGCTATTTCAGTCCATGATTGAATTCACCGGCAATCTTTCATTAAATGCGGGTGCGCCGTCTAATAAGGTTCGATGACAATGGCTTTCAAACAAGTTGGAATTTTCGCCAGTATCTCTGGACCCCTCGTTGCCGAATCGATGTTGCGGGTCGCTGCCGTGCTCAATGCACGGGGCATTGAAGTTCGGGTTGAACAATCTGAATTGGCCGCGGCAACACTGCCAGAGGTTCTGGCCCAAACCCGAGAGGTCATTTGTCAAACAGCAGACCTGGTCATCGCGATCGGCGGCGACGGCAGTATGTTGAGCGCAGCGCGAGATGTCACCCCATTTGGGGTGCCGTTATTGGGCATCAATCGGGGCCGTTTGGGGTTTTTGGCCGATGTTTCACCCGATGATATTGAAACCCAGTTGAATGCGGTTTTGCAGGGGGATAGCGAAACTGAAACCCATTTCCTGCTACAGGGCCGGTTTGCAGAAGGCGACGGTGTTGCCGAGGCAACCGCCCTCAATGAAGTGACGATTCACTCTGCAACCATGTCGCGGATGATCGAGTTCGACCTTTATATCAACGATGTTTTTGTTTACAAGCAATCCTCGGATGGCTTAATTATCAGTTCACCAACGGGTTCAACCGCGTATGCGCTGAGCGCGGGTGGCCCGATTATGCATCCGTCTCTGGATGCCATGGTGCTGGTACCGATGTTTCCACATTCGCTCAACAGCCGACCCTTGGTTGTACCCGGGGATTCGGCGTTGCGGATTACCCTGGGCAATAAAGTTGGCGCCGAAGCCAAAGTGAGTTTTGATTCACAGCTTGAGTTTAGGATGCATCCGGGTGAGTCCCTGCGCGTGAAGAAGCACGCCAAAACGCTCAGTTTGATTCATCCCAGAGGCCAGGATTTTTATGGCGTTTGTCGATCTAAATTGGGCTGGGCAAGCCGGTAGATTCGCTGAACGCGCGGGGTTGTCACGGCTTGAAGAGCCCTTAAATCTGCGACGTTCTTTGGCGGCAATCCGGCGAACTTTGGGTGCGATCCGCCCGTGCGTCTTCGTCCCTATTTAGGGCTCACATTAGTCTGCGATCGCCTTGGTGTGATCTGGCGGGATGCCTTGCCTGGCCCTGAGCTTGGGTTTAATGGCCTCAGTTGGGCTGGACGGCTTAAAAAAGCTCGCTGAGGTCGCTGGGCTCGTCCACATCTTGAAGAACGCCCAAGTCGCCGACGTCGATTTCCTGCACCGCCGCTGCATGTGCTTTGAGCAGAGTGCGGGCGCCTTCGTCGCCAGTTAATGCCTGCATCGCGGTAAAATAGTGCCGGTGAAACAGAACGGGATGGCCCGCTCGGCCGTTATGGCAGGGTTTGATGATGGGGTAGGGCTGCGAGGCCGTGCGAAACCCGTGGCGCAACGTGCTCAGGGTGCTGGATTCGTGAAAGGGCATGTCGCCTAGGCAGATGGCAGCCCCTTGCCAATGATGAATCATAGTCGCGCCGTGGGCTAAGCTGTGCCCCATGCCAAGGGCCGCGTTTTTCGCGATCGTTATTGTCAGGGTTGTAAATTTCTGCGCCAGTATGCCCGCCAAGGCGTCATCACCGGGCCGCAGAACCACAAGGGTTTCTTCAAAGGCCGGTATGATTTTCCCGAGCGTCGCCTCGAGTAAGGTTTGACCAGACGGCATCTCGGCGACGCGTTTGTCGCGTCCAAACCGACGACCCTGACCCCCTGCTAGCACCAATGCGCCAATGGGACCCAAGGGTTACAAGGCCGCTCGGAAGTCTGCTTGCACGGTGTTGCCCGCGGTGCTTCGCAGCGCCGTGAGTTGCGCCAAGATGGCAATGGCGATCTCAGCGGGCGTCTTGCTGCCAATGGGTAAGCCAACGGGCGCATGCAAGCGGGCAATTAAATCATCACTGATATCCAGCGCTTTGAGGCGCTCTTTGCGATTTTCAGAGGTTCTGCTCGAACCCATGGCCCCAATAAAATAGGCATCGGTGGTCAGCGCTTCCATGAGGCCCATATCATCAATGCGGGGATCATGGGTCAGCGCAATGATGGCTGAAAACGAATCCGTCGCCTGGGCCCGAATGGCGTCGTCCGGGTAACTGGTAATCAGCTGAACGCCCTCAACCGGCCATTGTTCCATTAAGTTTGCTCGGGGATCGCAAACCACCACTTGATAGTCCAGGGCCTTGGCCATCTCAGCGAGGTATTGTGACACCTGGCCGCAGCCGATTAAAAATAGTTGGTAACGGGGCCCGAAGGTTTGGGTCAAAGTTTTCGTGCCAGGCGTGTTGTTGAACTCACCCTCAAAGCGGAGATGCTGGAACCGCTCGGTCTCGGTGAGGGTCATGTCACCGGTTGCAATATTAAGAGAACGCGCGATACACGCCCGCTGTTCAATGCGTTCGGTAATGGCTCGGAGCGTGTCGAGGTGGCGGCGATCGATGAAAGGCTCGATCACGACATGGAGTTGGCCGCCGCAGGGCAAGCCAAAGCGCTCTGTTTCAGCTTGGCTGACGCCGTAAACCAGTACTTCTGGGCCCGAGCTTGCCATCTCGCCGCGCTGCAATTTTTCGAGGAGGTCTTCCTCAATACAGCCGCCGGATAGAGAGCCGGCAATATGGCCATCACGATTGCAAGCGAGTAGTGACCCGATGGGTCTGGGTGAAGATCCCCAGGTTTTGACGACGGTGCATAACCAGCTGGGTAGACCCTCGGACACCCACTGCGTCAGTTGTTTTAAGACCTGTTGGTCTGCGTTTTCCATGGCCATAAGGGTTTGCGGTTACAATAGTCGTGCGAGCCACGAGTGTACAACATTTTACCCAACAAGGGAGATCAGGAGCGGTTATGTCCACACTGCAATTAGCCTTACAACTGCCGCAGGATATCGATTTACGCGGCTTTTCGTTGTTGTTGCACACCCAGAACATCGCGCACCGAATTACCTTAGAAGGTATCTATCAAGTGGTTTGGATCGCCTCGGACGAAGATCCAGAGATGGTGATTGGGTTATATCAAACCTGGCAAGCTCAGAGGCCGGCCCAGGGGCCCGTCGCCCCCAATCTGATTCGACGTTTGATCCAAAATGCGCTGGAATTCCCGGTGACGGTGCTGATGATCGTTTTGAATTGTTGCCTCGCCTGGGTCGGTCTGCAGGCGTCTGAGGGCGATTTTTCGGGTTTGATTCAGCAACTCACGATGACGCCGATGAGTATGACCGGCGGGTATTTGTTTTTTGAACCGCTCGCAGCAACCTTTGCGCAGCAGTCGTATTGGCGGCTGCTGACCCCGATGTTGCTGCATTTTAGTTGGCTGCACCTGGCCTTTAACTTGTTGTGGGTTTGGGAGTTGGGGCGCCGAATTGAAAAGCTGCACGGGGCTAACTTGTTTCTTGGTGTGACTTTGGTCGGTTCGCTCGGCGCCAACCTTATGCAGCTCAGCTTATCAGGGCCGGGTTTGTTTGGCGGCATGTCAGGCGTTGTCTTCGCCTACTTGGGTTATTGCATGGTGTGGGATCGACTGCGACCGAAAGAAAAAATCGGCCTTGCACCAGCAGCCTATTGGGTGATGTTGGGGTTTTTGGCATTGGGGTTCACGGGCTTGCTCGATTTGCTCGGCTTAGGCGCGCTAGCCAATGGCGCGCACTTAGGCGGGCTGCTCGCCGGCGCCGTCATTGCGCTTCTCGCGCCATTTTTGGTGCGCAAGCGGGTGCTTTAGATTGTGTTCAGCGACACTTCATAGCCGGTATATTTCCGCAGGTTGATGACCGTGTGGTCCAGGATTAAATACTGCGCTTTGATCCCTAAAAGAGTGCCCTCAAGCACCGGCGTTTTATCTAAGTTGTAGGACTTCACTTTTTCGGGATATTGGGTCACCGGATAGTCAAAGCGCATGGTCTCTGCGGTCTCGGCAACGGCCATTGCCCCAGGTTCGAATTCCGCTTGAATGGCGCTGATGGCATCGGCTGCGAGCGCCAGAAGTCGATCTCGCTCTGCGGGCAGGTCTAATATTTCGCCAGGCCCTTTGAGCATGCGTTGCCATTGCGTGCGATCGCTGACATGAGCTTTCAATGCCGCTTCAATCAGTCCGGACTGCCGCCGGGTTGACGCCGTCATAATCACCAGCCCTTGGGTTGCGCCTTGATCCAGCCAACGGCTGGGTAAGTTTTCGGCGCGGGTAATCCCAACTTTAAGACCGGTGGAGTTGGCCAAATAAACCCGATGAGGCTGCATGCAAAATTGCTCAGCAAAGGTGTTGTCTCGGCAGGTTCCTAAATGGAAGTGACAGCGGTCCGGACTCATAATACAAAGATCGCACGCAGCCAGAGACGTAAAGCAGGGGTAACAATAACCTTGGGAGAAACTTTTATTGGTTTTTCGGCCACAGTGCTGGCAAATGATTTTTTGTAGAAATTCGAGCCGAATGGGTTTGCCGATGAGGGCATTCATGTCTTGCGTGTCTGATCCCAGATCGAGGGTGTATTGCACCTGCGCTTCGGCGCGACAGGTCATTTTAGAGAGTTGGCCTTGCATAGGGGACGCCTCGTAGAAATTCGATAGGCCATTGTACGCTAACCGCGGGCGATCGATGTGAAATCGCGGCACTGGTGTAGAATGGACATCGGCTAGAACGTCGGCTCGAGATGCTTGGTGCGGGTCATTAGGCATTCAGCTGGCCAGCAGCGGCTAGAAAGTGAATGAATCGAATCAAAACAAATTTATCCGGCTCAGCAACGAAGAGGACATTATGAAAGAAGGTCAGCCCAGTGTTATTTATCTCAAGGATTATCAGGTCCCGGATTTTCTCATCGATAAAACCGTCCTGCGATTTGAGATTCACGACAACCAAACCCGAGTGTTCAGTCAATTGTCCATGCGCCGTAATCCTGAAGCGGCGAGCGCCACCGCAGATCTGGTCCTAAACGGCGGCCCAGGCCTTGCTACCCAAGCCTTATCGATTGATGATCGCGCGCTATTGAATAACGAGTACCAAATAGACGACGAGACCCTCACCTTAAAGGGGCTACCCGCAACGTTTGAGTTGAAGACCGAGGTCTGCATTCGGCCCCAAGATAATTTAGCGCTGTCGGGGCTGTATCAGTCTGGCGGCATGTTCTGCACTCAATGTGAGGCAGAAGGGTTCCGAAATATCACTTGGTATCTGGACCGCCCCGATGTGATGTCTGTTTTTGAAACCACAATCGACGCCAGCGTTACCCAGTTCCCAGTCTTACTCTCTAATGGCAATGCCATTCACCGAGAAATTACAGGGGATCGTCAACAGGTCACTTGGCAGGATCCGTTTAAAAAACCGGCCTACCTGTTTGCCCTCGTCGCAGGCGACCTCGAGCACGTTGAGAGCGACTTTACGACCCAATCAGGGCGCAAGGTCACCCTGCAGATTTTTACTGAACGGCACAATATCGACAAGGTCGACTTCGCCATGGACAGCCTGAAGGCCTCCATGACTTGGGACGAAATGGCCTATGGGCGTGAATACGACCTGGATATCTTTATGATCGTTGCGGTCGAGAGTTTCAATATGGGGGCGATGGAAAATAAAGGCCTCAACATCTTTAATACCTCGTGCGTGTTGGCGCATCCCGACACCACCACCGATGCCGGTTTCCAACGGGTCGAAGCGGTTGTGGCACACGAGTACTTTCACAATTGGTCCGGGAATCGGGTGACCTGCCGCGATTGGTTTCAGCTCAGTCTGAAAGAAGGTTTTACGGTCCTGCGCGATCAGCAGTTTTCAGCAGACCGCTGGTCGCGTGGGGTTTGCCGCGTCGGGCAGGTATCAACCCTGCGCAGCGCCCAGTTCCCCGAAGATGCTGGCCCCATGGCGCATCCGATTCGGCCGCCGTCGTTCATCGAAATCAACAACTTTTACACGGCAACCGTCTACGAAAAGGGTGCCGAAGTGGTGCGCATGTTGCACACTTTGTTGGGCGGCGCTGACTTTAGGCTGGGCACAGATTGTTATTTTGATCGTCATGATGGCGAGGCCGTGACCACCGAAGACTTTGTCAAAGCCCTTGAGGCCGCGAGCGGTCGAGATCTGACGCAGTTTCGGCGCTGGTACGAGCAAGCGGGCACACCCGTTGTGACCGCCTCTGGGGAATACTTGGCAGATCAAAAGATCTATCGCTTGACCCTGTCGCAGCACACCCCTGCGACCCCTGGGCAAACCGACAAAGCACCGCTGCACATGCCGATTACCCTCGGGCTGATTGGACCTGATGGCCAGGACCTTTGCTTCGAGGGGGCCGAACCGGGTCTAGAGGGTCAAGGCTTCAGCCAAGTGTTGTCGCTGACCGAGGCGCAGCAGGTGTTTGAGCTAAAAGGCGTCGCGCAACCGCCATTGCCGTCAATTGCTCGGGGCTTTTCAGCGCCGATCAAGTTGCAGGTGGAATACCAAGCGGATGAACTGGCCTTCTTGTGCCGCCATGACAGCGACCCATTCAATCGCTGGGAAGCCGGGCAACGCTTGGCGGTTTTGGCGATTCAGTCGGTGCAAGCACAATTGGCCGCAGGCGAGGCGCCGGTGGTGATGCCGGGCCTGATCGAGGTCATGCAGCACCATCTTGAGGTTGCGCAGCAGCAAGCCGGAGCGGCCGCTTTCGATAGCGAGATGACCAGCTTGCTGTTATCGCTGCCCTCCATCCAATATTTGATCGAATTGCAGGCCAATGTGGATGTTTTACAGTTGTTGGCAGCAAGAGATGCCGTTCGCTTGAACCTTGCTAAACAATTATCAGACGAATTCCTTGCCGTCTATCAGGCGTATCATGCCTTAACCCCTTTTGAAATGACGGCCCAAGCGGTTGGCGGTCGGAGTCTAAAAAACTTGGCCCTGTTCTATTTGCTGGCGCCAGTCGACACCCCTCATCTTGATTTGGCGTTGGCGCAATTTAATCGCTCGGACAATATGACCGATGTTGCCGCCGCGGTTCGTGCCATTGAAAATTGTCAGCATCCTGATGCGCAAGGCGTGCGCGAAATCGTGCTCGCGCAGTTTTTTGAGCGCTGGTCAGCCGAGGCTTTGGTGATTGATTCATGGTTCTCGATTCAAGCCACGAGCGCTCGGCCCGGCGCGATTGAGCGGGTTGAAGCGCTCATGCAGCATCCTGCCTTTAGCCTGACAACGCCCAATCGGATGCGCAGTGTGCTGTCGGGTTTTGCCATGAATATCGGGGCGTTTCATCAGGAAGGAGGCGGGGGTTACCAACTGCTCGCCGAAACCGTGATTGCGCTCAACGGCTTTAATCCGCAGATGGCGGCTCGAATGCTCGGGCCGCTCACCGGTTGGCGGAAGTTTGATCCCAAATATGGGGTTGCCATGCAGGCGGCGTTGCAGACGATTTTGGATTCAGGGGATCTGTCGCCGGATGTCTTTGAGGTCGTCACCAAAACCTTGGCTTGATTAGGGCTTGCGTCGGCCATCAGTCCGATGACCCGCTTTGATGAGGGGGTTAACGGCGGGCACACAGTCGGGGCGAGCACTTGCGCCCTGGCGGCGGGTCATTGGGCTCGGGCCTGGCACTTGCGTCCTGGCGCCGTCGACGAACCGTTATAGTCCCGGATTAAGACTTTCGGGTAAGGGGCGAGGCGCACCCAGCACCTGCGGCAGTCCGGACAGTTTGGTTATGATGGCGAGCAGGTCATTGCCGCGCCAGTCAACCGCCTCACCCGTTTGATAAATCGCCGCCTCGAGCGCCCTGTAAGGGGTTTCAAGCTCCGGGTAGTCTTTGACGAGGCTTGCCATTGCGCTTGCTTTGGGAAAGTAGTGCCGTCGCCATTGTTGGAGTTCCGAATAGGTTTTCTGTGGATCACCGCGTTTGATCGCTTGGGTTAAGCGGCCCAGCTCGAATCGAGGCGGGGTCGGGCGCGCCAGCCCGACTTTGGCCTTGGCGGGTTTTTTAAACCACAAGGTCAGTGTGATCAGCCATACCGCCAGCAATATTACAGCGGCCCAGAGGGCCCATTGCAGTTGTTGTCGAAGCATCAGGATCTCGGCGTTATCATCTTTTCGGGGCAACGTGGCGCTGGGTGGACTTAGGGTTGGCGTTGCTAGGGGCGCGGCGCCAATAGCGAGATTCACGCCGGGCAGCACAGCCACTTCTTGCCGGCGGTCTTCGGTATTCCACCAGTAAACTTCAATCTCTGGTAATGCTAGGGTGCCCGCTGTGGTCGGGACAATGCCAATGGTGACCACAGACTCAGCAGCCAGGCCTTGGTTGCTTGCCAGTTCTTCCACCACCGGTTGGTCAATATAAAGTCGGGCCAGATTGGTGTCGTCAAAGTTAAGTTCTGGCAGCAAGGCCGCGGTGACACCCGTGCCCTTGAGGGTCACAACCCGGTTGATCGGGTCCCCAACCACTAAGGGTGTGTCGGGGCGGTTGAGAACGGCCTCGATCGTCAGGCTCTGGGCTGGTAACCAGCGCTTGCCTTGAAAGCTGCTGGGCACCGGTAAGACGGTGATGGTATGCCCGGAGGACACCGCATTGACCCGTTCCCGTGATGAAAACAGGCCGCCTCGGCCCCGGGTGCCCACGAAACTTTCTGGCGCCAAGGCCAGTGGACCACTTTGCTGAGGGAATATCGCGTAGCGTTTTTCCAAAACATAATACCGGCGATTATTGACCACGGTTTCAAACCGTTTCTCATTTTCAATGATCTCAACCATGGCGTTCGGTAACTCCGGGGCGGTTGGAAAATCACCAGAAATCGAGTCAGCGTAATACAGGCGCACGGTATACAGCAGTTGCGCTTGAACGTAGACCTCGTCTCGATCAACAAGGGTTTCAAAGAACAGGATCTGCTGCATCTGGTTCCGCACTGCTTGGGATTGGGCATTAACCCGTACCCCAATTGGGTTGGTACGCTCGGTGCCGACGCTTAGGGCGGGAATCAGTAGATTGCCCTGACGTTTCGGCCTGAGGGTGACCTGGTAGTCGATATAAGACCGACTGGTTTGGCGACCATTAATCAGTGAAATCGAGGAGTTTTGCTGGGACTGCTGGTTGATAACGGTGAAGTCAGTTTCGAGCGCTCGGAAGTCAGGCTCCGTGCCGCCTTGGTCAGTGACTCGAATCGTCAGGGTTAACACATCAAATTCGCTGATCTGATTTTGATCAACGGTTGCTGTGACGGCCGCGTGTGATAGCGGGCTGATGCTCAATAGCCAAACCAATAGCATTGCGTGAAATCGTCGCATTACCAATTCCTCTCAAAATCTTGACGGGTAATCTCGCCTTGACGAACCCGCTCTTCAAATTGTTGTTCAAATTTTCGTCGGAGCAGACCGCCAGGATCATCGGGGACCCGCTTTAACCATTGTTCTAGGGCCTGCGCCTCTTCAGGGTCTAAGGCTTCTTCACTTTGCTCTAAGCTTTGCTCACTGGTCTCGGCTTCCGCCTCGCTAGATTGCTCTGGTTCGGCCTGCTCGCGCGGTTCTTTTGAATCTTGAGCGGCATCATCGGTCTCGCTGTTTTGTTGGCTCTCAGCGTCTTGCGCTTGATCTTGCTCGCCGGATTCTTGGCTCTCCTCGCCCTGACTGCCGTCTTGTGGATCATTTTCACGGCTGTCCTGTGGGTCCGATTCGGCTTGATCTTGTTCTTGCTGCTCGAGCAGTTCTTCAACCAAGGCTTTGTTGAAGGCAGCGTCGATGTGATCGGGGGCGCTTGCAAGGACTGCTTCGAAGGCCGCAATCGCGCCGCCTAGATCGCCGGCACGGGCGAGGGCATTACCTCGGTTGTACCCATTCTCAAGACCCTCGCTGGCGTTGAACGCCTCAGCTGCAGCCTTGAAATCTTGGTTTTGGTAATGGGCGGTCGCGCGCCAAGCTGGATCTTCAAACAGGTCTACCGCCGCGTCGGGGGCGGCTTGTTCCAGGGCGCGCGCACCTTGTTGATCTCGGGTTTGCCAAAGGTCGGTCCAGAAATCAGCCGCCACCGCCTGCTCAGTCGGCAGGAAAATAACCAACGGCAGCAGCCAGAGCCAGCCATGCCGAAACCCAGCGATCGCCAGTGGGATGAGGCCTAAAATAAGGAAGGGCCCAAGCTCCTCCCACAGATCGAAGTCGCGTTCGACGACTCGAAAGGACTCATCCAGGCGGCTTGGGGGTTCAAGCCAGGTTGATAAGTCATCGCTGAGTAGGTTGAGCTCTGATAGGGTCGCGCCACTGGCGTTGGCGAAACTTCTGAGGGCCGAAAAGTTCACTGCAGGAATGACCAGGCTGCCTTGGTCGTCTTTCAGAAAGTTGTCGCCCATTGCTTGTGGCAATCTGATGGGCGCGCCGCTTTGTGTGCCCACCACCATAATCGATAAGGGGTACTGCTTCTCAAGGGCGCTTGCGGCACTTAAAGCGGCTTGCGGGTCTCGAACTTCATCGGTTATGACCAGCACGCGCCCGGTGGCGGCGCCCGCTGAAACGAACAAACCTCGGGCCAACGTTAACGCGGGTGCAAGCCGAGAGCCGGGTGCGGGCATGATTTCGGGGCCTAGGGTGGGTAGCAACGCTAGGATGGTCTTATTGTCATCGGTGAGCGGGGACACCGCGTGGGCGTCACCAGCAAACACGATCAGGGCCGTCATGCCCTCTTTTCGAGCCATCAGCAAGTCCGTAATTTTGCGCTTGGCATTGATTAAGCGACTTGGGGCGACATCCGAGGCATACATCGACCAGGTTAAATCTAAGATGATCACTAAAGCATCTTCGCGTTCTAAAATCGGCTGGGGTATTTTCTCGGTGGTTGGACCGGCAACGGCCACGATGGTGAGGATCCATCCGAGAATGAGTATCGGTAGTGGGTTCACACTGGGTTTTTTTGGCGGCTGAACCAACAAAAATGGCATCAATTCGGGATCGATGGCGTCTGACCAAGCGGTGGATCCTTGATATCGCCGAAAGAGTAGCATCGCGATCACAACCGCCGGAACCAAGGCAATCAGCCACCAAGGCCTTATGAAATGAAAGGTTTCGAGCCAGTTCATGGCGTGGCCTCGGGTTGATCTTTTGAACTGAAAACACGCTCGAGGAAGGCCACTCTGAGCAGCCATAAACTGGCGACCAATAAGCTTAAGATGAGGGCACTGCCCAGTGGCCAGAAAAACAGCGATTTTTCAGGCCGGTAGGTTTCTTGATCAACTTCAATGGGTTCCAATGCGTCCAGGGCAGCATAAATGCCGGCCAGTTCTTGGGTTGAGCGCGCGCGCTGGTAGATGCCGCCCGTGAGGCTCGCAATTTCGGTCAAGGTCTTGGTGTCTAATTCGGCCGATGGGTTAACTGTGCGATTAAACAGAAGGCCAGAGACTTCCATTTGGTCGGCGCCAAAACCAATCGTGTAAATCGTAATGCCTTCTTGGGCCGCCAGTTTTGCAGCTTGTATGGGCGACACCTCACCTACGTTATTGACCCCATCGGTCAGCAAGATGAGCACTCGATTGGCGGCGGGTCGATCGAGCAGCCGTTTGACGGCGAGGCCAATGGCGTCACCAATGGCTGTTTTTCCGCCAGCAATACCCAAGGGCGTCTCGGTCAGCAAGGTATTGATGGTATTGCGATCAAAGGTTAGCGGCGCTTGCAGATAGGCTTGGCTACCAAACAAAATAAGACCGAGGCGATCGCCGCGTCGGCGTTCAACAAATTCGCCAACGACGGCTTTGACCGCGGCGAGTCGGGTGACCATCTGGCCATTGAGCCTCATGTCTTCGGTGCCCATGGATCCAGAGATATCCACGGCAAGCAAGAGATCCCGACCGCTACTGGGCAGGGTGATGGGCTCGCCAATCCATTTGGGCTGGCTCCCAGCGATAATGATGGCGAGCCAAAGCAGGACCACGAGGCCTCGCCAAAGGTAGCGGCTCGAGCGCTGTTCTAATTCTGCGCCCAGACTTTTTAGCGTATTAAAACTCGGGGTTTTCAGCGCGGCTTCCTGCCGGTTGGCGCGCGGCAGGAGCCAAGCTAAGAGCGGCAAGGGCAGTAAATAAAAAAACCAGGGCCAGCCAAATTCAATCATGAGGTTTGCTCACGGGGCTTTTCCGAGGTTTGCTTGGCCTTTGAGTGCGCTTTGATCCAATTGCCGCAAAGTGAAAACAGCGCGGTGAGTTCGGTGGTCGACGGCGCCAATGAGGGCTGGTAGGGGCCATCGATTAAGAGCTCGCCAGGACCGAGACTAAAAATAGTCTTCGGGCTGGTTGCATCCAGAAATTGGGTCCAGGCCACACCGGTTAGGGCGGCCACCTCCGTGCGATTGAAGGCGGTGATTGCAGCCCGCTTCATCAGCAATTGTAATGCGATCAGGGCGCCCCTTGAATCTTGTGTTTGGTTGTAGTTGGCCGCGATGGCTTTGAGTTCGAGTTGCGCTTGCCGGCGATAAGCATTGTTCTTAAAACGTCGGTAGAGCGCTCGAGCAGTCCAAATCAGGCCGATCAAAAAGATCCCCGCAAGCAGCCACCAGCCCAGGGCAGGCGGCCAATCAGCGACGGCCTCAGGCAAATGAAGATCCCGAAGGTTTGCGAGCGGATCATTATTCATTGCACCGGGCTGCATCACACGCCGCCTCTTTGGTCGAAAAACTGCGGCAGGTAGTCATCGGGTTGCTCGAAGGCTGCGACTTGGGTGAAACGGCCTTGGACTTTTTGAAAAGCCCGCTGCACCTGCGTTGTACGGGCCTCAAATTGGGCGATGTGCCTCGATCGGGCGTGCCTCGATCGAGTATCGATTTCTTGAATGCCGATGCCATCGGTAATGCTGTAGCGCCCAGGTGCGGGCAGTTCCCGATCCAGAGGATCAACGACCTGGATGCCATGCAGATCATTGTGCCGGCCAAGTTGGTTGAGTCGGGTTTCGAGATCCGGGCCAAAGCTTGAGAAGTCGCTGATAATAAAAATTAGACTGCCGTGCCGACTGGTTCTTTGTGCGGCCATAATCATGTCAGAAAAGTGATTATGAGGCTGAGCGTGTTCTGGCTCCCCTAACCGGTGGTTAAAAGACAGGCAGTCGTGGATGAGCCGTAGCAGAGATTTTCGGCTGCGTCTTGGGCGCGTCTCGAGGTGGGTTTGATCGTTAAACACGATGCCGCCGACCCGGTCACCTTGATCCAGGGCGGCCCAACCGAGAAGTGCCGCAAGCCGGACGGCAGCGACGGATTTAAAACGGACCCGGGAGCCAAAATATAAGCTCGGTCCTTGATCAACTAAAATAAGTACCGGTCGCTCGCGTTCTTCTTGAAAGACCTTGGTATGGGTTTTAGAGGTTCTTGCGGTCACTTTCCAATCGATGCTGCGGATATCGTCACCGGGCTGATACAACCGGACTTCGCTGAAGTCCATCCCCCGGCCCTGATGTTTGGAGCGCAACTGGCCGTTCATGGGATTGGTGGCGGTTTGGTTGCGCGGCAGCGACAAACGATGCGCCTGGTGGCGTAAGCCAATGAGGTCCGCCAGCGTGGCATAGGCGCCCGTGCCGGAAGCCCCTGCTGCAAAGGTGCCTTCGTGCATGGGACTAGGCCGTCGCAACACGAGATAACAGGCGCTCGATGACTTGGTCTGGCGTAATGCCAGCGGCCTCGGCTTCAAAGCTTAGAACCAGCCGGTGCCGGAGTGCGTCGAAGGCAACGGCTTGCACATCATCCGGTGAGACAAAATCTTTGCCCTGTAAATAGGCGTGGCTGCGAGCGCAAATATCGAGGGCAATCGTGCCTCGGGGCGACGCGCCATATTCTAGCCAATCGGCAAGTTCAGGGTCGATTTCCTTCGAGTTCCGAGTGGCCATAACGAGTTGAACGATATAGTTTTCGACCACTGGCGCCATATGCAAATCGAGGACTTCCTGCCGGGCTGCAAAAATATCAGCTTGGCTCACAAGACATGGCGTGGCGGCTGTGTGTTGCTGTTTGGCACGTTGTTCCTCGCGCACGATGCGCAAGATGCTGTGCTCTGCGTCGGCATCGGGGTAGTCCACCAAGACATGCATTAAAAATCGATCCAATTGCGCTTCGGGCAATGGATAGGTGCCCTCTTGCTCAATCGGGTTTTGCGTGGCCATGACGAGGAAGAGTTCCGGTAGGGGCATGGTGTTGTTGCCATGACTGATTTGGCGTTCGCCCATCGCTTCCAGCAAAGCCGATTGAACCTTCGCCGGTGCGCGGTTTATTTCATCAGCGAGGACTAAGTGATTGAAAATAGGACCTTCTTGAAACACAAAGGTGCCTTCTTGAACGCGATAAATCTCTGTCCCGGTCACGTCGGAAGGGAGTAAATCAGGGGTGAACTGAATGCGTTGGAAAGAGCCTTCGATGCAGTTCGCCAGGGTCTTGATGGCTTTCGTTTTCGCCAATCCGGGCGCGCCTTCGACGAGGAGATGGCCATCCGACAGCAGCGCCATCAGGAGTCGATCGACCAAAAGACGCTGGCCAACAATCTGCTCTGAGAGGTGTTGTCTGAGGGATTGGATCGGTGCGAGATGGTTCATAGGTTTTGACTCGTTTAAATGATTCTGAGTGGTTGCGGCTAAGGTTAACCCAAGCGCGATCTATAGACCGCATCGGATGTGAAATGTTCCTTGGCATTGTTGAACTTTACGACAGAGCACACACTGGGGCCCGACGGGTCTGATTTCAAGGTGATCGGGGCTGGTTTGGCTTTTCGGCATTACCTGGGGGCGAGTCCCTTGGCAGGGATTGCTGAAGGGGATAGAATTTTGATTCACAGAGTATTTGGCTATCGACCGCTAATCGCGGTGAGAGGTGAGCTTTATAGGCCAAGGACGGCAACTATTCGGCGGCGAGCAGATCAGCCACGCCCCCGAGTGAAATGAGGCACTGTCACAAGGTTGCATGGACAGTGATTGAATCATTTTCTGCAAACAAGGAAGCGCTATGAGCAAAGTAATCTGGAAATTAGCGGCACTCGCTGCCGTGCTGCCTTCAACCGCCCTTGCCAGTGATGGCCTAAATGGCGCCAATACGGCCTGGATTTTAACGTCTACGGCGTTGGTCCTCATGATGACGCTGCCGGGGCTTTCGTTATTTTACGGGGGCTTGGTTCGGGTTAAAAATATTCTATCGATCCTGATGCAATGCTTCGCGGTGACGTGCGTTGCCTCTTTATTGTGGCTGCTGGTTGGCTATTCGATGGCCTTTTCTGAGGGCAATGCCTTCGTCGGTGGTTTCGACAATATTTTGATGGGGGCGGTCACAGAAGACTCGATGGTTGGGGATATCCCGGAGTCTGTGTTTGCGATGTTTCAAATGACGTTTGCCATTATCACGCCGGCCCTCATTGTGGGCGGCTTTGCTGAGCGGATGCGGTTTTCTTCGATGCTGGTGTTTTCAGGGCTTTGGCTGCTGGCGGTTTATGCGCCGATCACTCATTGGGTTTGGGGCGGTGGCTGGCTTTCCGAGATGGGGCTGCTTGATTTTGCGGGCGGGACCGTTGTTCACGTGACAGCCGGGGTGGCCGCCGTGGTGGCCGCGATGGTGATGGGGCCGCGACATGGATTTCCCAATCAACCCATGCCACCGCACAACATGACCATGACCATCACCGGTGCCGGCTTGCTCTGGGTGGGCTGGTTTGGTTTCAACGCCGGTAGTGCACTGGCCGCCAACGGCGATGCCGGCATGGCGATGCTGGTGACCCATGTCTCCGCTGCGGCCGGGGCCTTAACCTGGATGGCGTGTGAGTGGACGAAATTTGGGCGCCCGAGTGCGCTGGGCGCAGTGACTGGCATGGTGGCAGGTCTTGGCACCATTACGCCTGCATCGGGTTATGTTGGGCCTGGTGGCGCGCTCATTATCGGTATTTTGGCGGGCTTTGTTTGCTATAACGCCACCGTCTTTTTAAAGCAACGGCTAAAGATTGATGATTCGCTGGATGTTTTCCCCGTGCACGGCGTGGGCGGTGCTTTGGGCACCTTGCTGGCTGCCGTGTTCGCCAGTGCAGGGCTTGGGGTGTTTAGTGGTCAAGGGCTTGCAGAGGGCATGACCATTGCCAGTCAATTTCAGGTTCAGCTCATTGGTGTGCTCGCAAGTGGCCTCTATACCGCGATCGTGACCTTTATTTTACTCAAGCTGATTGACATGATGCTGGGGCTTCGTGTGTCCCAGGACGAGGAAACCGAAGGCCTGGATCTGACGCAACACAACGAGCGTGGTTACGATTTATAACGGCACAAGGTGAAATCATTGGCCTGAACGGTCGGTTCGGGCCAGTCTTGACACGCGTTTGGCGAGGGAAGGGGCGTGGGCTCGGTTAGTGCCGGCTCGATGTGCCCCGGACGCAAGCGCGCTCGATGAGGTGCACCAAGAGTTCATCAAACGCATAGCCTTGGCCGCGTGCGCCATCCGGATAGAGACTGGTTGGGGTCATGCCCGGAAGGGTGTTCACCTCAAGAAGGACGAAGGTGTTGTCCGCCATCACAATAAAATCAGCCCGTGATAGGTCACGGCAACCGAGGCATTGATGTGCGGTGATGGCCGCGGCTTGTAGTTGGGCGGTGAGCGCGGGGGTAATCTCAGCCGGCATAATATGATCACTGGCGCCTTGGGTGTAGCGATGATGGAAGTCGTACCAGCTGTTTTCCGGGGTGATTATTTCAATGACCGGGAAGGCGTCTGTGCGGCCCGGGTGTTCTAAGATGCCGACGGTCATTTCCCGGCCGATGATGCGTTGTTCGATCAAAAGCTGGTCGTCATAGTTAAACGCCAACGCAACCGCCTCAGTAAGGGCTTGTTGGTCGGAGACGCGGGTGACGCCGAGTGCGCTACCTTGGCGGACAGGTTTAACGACCAGGTGGGCGCCGAGTGCGTTAACAAGTGTTTTCAACTGCGCCGGCTCGAAGGTTTGCCGGCTTAAGACGCCGTGCTGGGCAAGGGGGACATTGGTGTTGGAAAGTAAACCTTTTGCTGCAATTTTATCCATCGCAACGGCGCTACCGTGCACATCCGAGCCGATATAGGGAATTGCCAACATCTCCAAAAGCCCTTGAACCGTGCCGTCTTCGCCGGGCGGACCATGCAGAACAGGAAACACGACATCCGGTTGGAACTGCTGCAGTTCCGTTACAACCGAGGCACTGAGTTCGATATTGACCAGGCTTGGATAGTGCGGTTCCAGAGCGGCCAAAACGCTGGCGGCGCTCACCCGTGAGACGCCGGCTTCTTGAGACTCACCGCCGCTCAGCAGGGCCACTCTAAGGCGCTTTGTTGGGGTTACGGACATCCCGCCCTCGCATGTTCGACTTGGATGCACACAATCTTTCCCGCTCGTTCTCGTTTGCAATCTTCCGGCACCGAACTTTGGGCCGTTAAAATGAACAGCTGCCGACCATCGTCGCCGCCGAGCATACAGGCAAAGGCTTGATCTTCAACTTTGATTCGATCCGTCACGACGCCACCTTCTATGACGCGCAGGCATTCCTGGCTGGTGGGCGAGGCCACCCAGATCCCGCCGGCGTCGTCCAAACAGATGCCATCGGGTACGGCGCCCTCAAGCTGGGCCCAAATTCTTCGGTTTGAGAGTTGGCCGCTGGGTTCAATATCAAACGCCGTCAAGCAGGCGGCGAAGGTCTCCCCAACGATCAAAGTGCCGCCATCGGGCGTGATCACACAGCCGTTTGGAAATGACAGATCGGTTGCCGCGACTTCAGCCTGGTGTTGGCCGCGGACTAAAATGAGTTCGGTGGTGGTAATTGCATCCCCCGCATGCAGATCAAACCCGAAATTACCCACCCAGCAGCGTCCTAGGGCATCGACGACCATGTCGTTGCAATGATGTTTCGCGAGTGTTGACAGGTCACACCAAAGATCAAGGCCGTGTTCGTTCTGGACTAAAATTGAGCGATTGAGCATCGACACGATGAGTAGCCTGCCATCGGGCAGCCAGCCCAGCCCAGAGGGTTGCTCGGGTACTTCGACAACCACCGTTTTGTTACCTTGGGCATCGATTTGATACACCACATGGCCGTGCATGTCAGAAACCCACAGTGCGCCGTCATGCCACCGGGGTCCTTCCGCAAAGCATAGATCGGTTGCGAATGTTTTAAGTGCCATGGCGTGATTCCTTAAAGGGGTACGGCAAGATTATCATGCACGCGTTATGGGTCCCACCACAAACCGCGCCCTGGGCAGCACGCAAACCGAACCGTTGCGGCCAAGGCGTTTTGCCGCCGTGCAAGGCGCGTAAGCTGGGGGTTGCCGGCTGCCGGTTGTCGGTTGACCTGCTTTGGCGCGTTGGTATCACACAAAAACCTTGTCCGATATTGCTTTATCCTTTGCCATTGATGCGGTTCGGGCTTGTCTTGGTATCGGGTCGTTAAGGATTGGGTTCTGTTAGAAAAGCCTTGAGGCTGTGCGTGTCAAACGGCCAGCCCAGATCAAGGCCTGAGCCAGCACGGGTCACAACGGGAATGCGAATGCCGTAACGATCGACGAGTTCGTCTGAATCAGCGATTTCGATCTCCTCGATTGAAAGATTCAGTTCTGGGCTCAAGGTCTTCAGGAGTGCCAACGCTTGCTCGCAAAGGTGGCACCCGAGGGTCGTGTAAAGTTGAACCGTAATCATAATCGGAAAAAATCCTGAGCGGTTTGGGTCGTTTCCGCCGCAACCTGCGCATAGGGTTTGTTCAAAAGCGTCGCAACGAAACCACAAATTTCGACCAAATGCGCTGGCTCGCATCGGCGATGTTTGGGTTTGGGCTTTAAGGTTCTGGGCAGCAGGTAGGGGGCGTCGGTTTCGATCATTAAGCGGTTGCTGGGGATGTTTTGGATGAGGCCATGCAAATGGTTGCCCCGGCGCTCATCGCAAATCCAGCCCGTGATGCCAATATGGCAGTCAAGATCAAGGTAGCGGGTGAGGGCGTGGGCATCACCTGTGAAGCAATGGACCACCACAGACCCAATTCGATCTCGGTAGGCCTTGAGAATTGCAACGAAGTCGTCAGCGGCGTCTCGCTCGTGCAGGAATAACGGTTTGCCAATTTCTGCTGCCAGCGCTAATTGGGCTTCGAAAGCCCGGCGTTGCTGGTCCCTTGGCGTGAAGTCCCGAAAATAGTCGAGGCCCGTTTCCCCGATGGCAACAACCCGGTCGCTGGCTGCCAGGGCTGCGAGCACCTGCAGTGATTCGTCATTAATCTCCTCGGCATGATGCGGGTGAACCCCGACGGTTGCGAACAGATTGTCGTGACGGCTCGATAAGGCAACGGCGTTTTGGGAGCCTTCGAGGCTCGCCCCGGTCACCGACATCTGCAGGATACCGGCAGCATGGGCGCGTTCGAGTACGTCCGCCAGGTCATGGCTAAAGTCGCTGTGAGTGAGGTTTGCGCCGATATCAAAGAGCATCATCGTTAGCCTTACGGGTTATGCCGTGATTCATTATTGGTCTTGGCGCCGTTTTGCGTGGTCCCAAAAACCGCAGGTCCAATGGGCAAAGGATCATTAGGACTGAACTGTTCAATTTCATAAGGGTATAGCAGCGGTTCAGGAAGACCATTCAGCTGGCTATAAATGACGGCGTACAGCAGGACGGCTTTCACATAGTTGCGCGTCTCAGCAAATGGGATGCTTTCAATCCAGGCATCAACGGGCTGCGGATGGGTCTGCCATCGTTTCACCCGACTGGGTCCCGCGTTGTAGGCAGCAAGGGCTAAAATGCGATTGTCGCCAAAGCGCTGTAAGAGCTGGCCAAGATAGGCGGTGCCGAGTTTGATATTGATATCCGCCTGGGTTAGGACCAACTCCATGGGGTCGCTGAGGTCTAACGACTTGGCGACGCTGTGGGCGGTGGGCGGCATCAGTTGCATCAGGCCTTCGGCACCGACTGGCGAGCGCGCATCGGTCCAGAACCCGCTCTCGCGCCGGGCAACCGCCATGGCGAGGGTAACGGGCACGCCCTGTGCGCGGGCAGCTTCAGTAAAGCGCTCGGCATAGGGCCGTGGAAAGCGTTCAACGACTTCATCCCAAGCTTGCGCCTGAGCTAAGGTGGCAATGGCCATGTCGTGCCAGTGCCATTGACTGGCCAGGGCTGCCGCGATGCGGAGCTCGGTGGTTGAAAAATGTCGAATCAGTTGAAACCATTCTCTGCGGGCCTCAATGGTCTCACCTAAGGCTCGTAATTCGTAAATTCGTTGGGCGGCCGGTGCCGCAGCAAGATCAAGCAGTTTTTCAGGCTCGATGGTGGTGCTTCGGTCCGCCAAACTGCCGGGCAAGCCGAGCCACTGGGCGGCGAGGTGGCCGTAGTAGTCGCGCTCGCCTGCTAGGCGCTCAAAGATCCTCTGCGCTGATTGCAGGCCGCTAGTGCCTGCGCTGCCAAGCTCGGCCCGGGCTTGCCAGTATTGCCATCGCAGTGCTCCACGCGCGGACGAAGGCAGTTGGCTCAGGGGGCGTGACAAGGCATCAAATTGACCCGATTTAATGAGCTGAATTAAGGTGGCTTCAATTAAATCCGGATCGGTCTTAAGCGCCGCCGGAATCAATAAGTCCGCAAGTGTCAGGTTGTCTTCGCGGATCAATCGGATCGCGGCAGCGTGATAGTGCTCGAGCGCTCGGTCTTCAGCTAGCCGGCCAGCGCGTTCGAGCTCCGCAATCAGCGTGAGTGCTTCAGAAGGACGTTTTTTAATCATGACTTTCAAGGCGGATTCAGCGATCGCACTTTGTGTGGGATCCTTGAAATTGATCGTTTGATAGCGATTGGTGCGGGTTGGTCGTTGCCTTAATTTCCCCAATTGTCGCGCCAAGGCGCGCTGATCCTCTGTCAGGGTTCGCTCAAGGTAGCGGGCCAATCGACCTTCGTTCGCGAGAACCGCCAGCTCATAACGTTGCCAGGCCAGGGTGCTGGTCAAGCCGCCTTCCCGACGCCAGCGACTAAACGCTTTGTCACAGGCCTTGGGTTGCGAGCGCCCGCGCAGCCAGAGGCCCGCGGTTACTGTCATGGCCTCTTGGGTTCGCCCGAGTGCCCAGAGGGCGCTTGCCCGAAAGCACTGATTCTCGTCATCGGTGTCAGTGGGCTGATGAAAGGTCAAAAAGCTCTCTGAGCGGCCTTGGTCCCGTCGATAGTTCACGAAGGCACGGCGGAGCTGCGCACTGATGGGAAAATCTGGATGATTTTCTAAAAAGGCTTGAACTTGTTCATCCGATGAAAACGGCCTCGCCAACAAGGCTTCATACTCGATGTAGCTTTTTAAGGGGTAGTCGATGAGGGCGTCTAGCAATGGGTCAAGCTGACTGAGCTTGCCACCTCGCGCCACTTGTCTGGCCTCCAGAAATACTGCGCGTTGTCGAAAGCGTTGCATTTCGATACCAAACGTCACGGCAGCTTGGCGGTGTGGATTCGTCTCGGCCTGCAGGTTGGTGCTTGTCGAGAGTGCCAGTACAATCAGCCAGCCAATGTGCAGCAGTCGAGTCATAGGGGTCGCGCTAAGGAGATCGAGATTGCAGGCAGTCGCTAGTCGCCCACTCGCACGGCGAGCACATCGCACGGTGACCCCTGCAGTACGCCATTGGCGGTGGAACCCAATAGCAGCGCTAAACCATGGCGACCATGGCTGCCAACAACGATGAGATCGACCTCAAGTTCTTCGGCGAGGCTATGGATCTCGGTCTCGGGTCGACCGTAAACCAAATGCCGGTTTTCGCTTGGAATGTCTAAGCCCTCAGCGAATTCATCGAGCTGTATTTTCGCCGTCTCTTGTAATTGGTCTTGGATTGTCGAAAGGTCCATCGGGACATCCCCGCCATAAGCGAGGCTGAGCGGTTCAATGACGTGGGTGCAACTCAAGGTGGCGTCAAAGGCCGTGCGCAGGGCACAGGCTTTTTGGGCGACAGCTCGGGCATCTTCGGTGAGATCAACCGCGATCAGAATGTGTTTAAATGCCGGTTCCATACTGGGTTCTCGCACAGACTTTAAGGAAACTTACCCGACTCCGTTGCCGCATACAATAGATGGGCGTTCGATGAGACAAATAGAAAAATACAACTGCTGACAAGGAGCAAACGGTCATGGTTTACCTGTTCATTGGTTTGGTGTTACTGATGCTCATCGCGCCGATTGTTTCGATTCTACCGGGTAAATCCCAAAAACAGATTATGGCCGTTCGGCGAGCCGCAATGGCACGGGGCATATCGGTAGAACTGACGAGCATCGATGACCCAAACCCGAGCCAAGAGAAATATCGAACCAGTACCGGTCGAGCGTTGCCGGCGAAGCTGCAGGTTGCAGCCTACAAAGGGCTCAGCCGCCAGGGGGCGAGTCCTGGGGCCCTCCAAGCCTTTCAAGTACAAAGAACGCTGGGTCAAGACGGATCGAGGTTAGTGGCTTTTCAGTCCATAACGGATACGCCCTTGTCAGCACCGTGCCTCGAATTTCTTGGGCAACATGCGGGCAGCTTACCCGACGCGGTTCAACAGATTATTTGGGATGGCCGTCGTCTCAACGTGTACTGGGTAGAGCAGCCGGATACGGTGATGGGCGAAAAAATCTTTACGTTTATCGAAGAGGGCCTACAATGGCTCGCTGAGTTTTCATCGATTTCTACACCGGATTGAGTGGCTAAGGCTTGACAAGTTGGTCGCTCAGCGGGTGTAGTAAAAAGGGTTTGGGCTCTGAGGCGGTCAGAAATACGGTATTTTAGGCCGGTTGCGATCGACCTAAGACGCTTGAACGGCTGGTCAAGCACGTCGTTTGGCTAAGGGCTGCGATATGAGGCTCAGACAATAATTTCTCCTTGAACGTGAAGGAATCGATTGGGATATCGCTCAGAAGGGTTTCGATTGGCGGTGTCGGTCGAGGCGTTTTTGAGTGCGCTGACAACCCTGAGGTAGGGGCCAGGCGTTGAACGTTCGGCATTGGGCTTGATAGCTTAGCGCTTAGATTACATTTGATAGAAAGATCAAGACGCACCGATTCAAGGGTGCAGGGCAGGCCGCCAAGATGGCGCGTTTGGAAGTAAGGATTAAATCGTTGTGCCCCGTTGATGGCACTCAAAAAGTGGTTATTTCATGGCAAAAGCACTCGTTATCGTCGAGTCGCCCGCAAAGGCGAAAACCATTAATAAGTATCTCGGCAGCGACTTTATTGTGAAGTCGAGCGTGGGGCATATCCGAGATTTGCCGGTCAGTGGTCAAGGCACGGTCGTCGATCCGAAGGCGCGCGCCGCAGAGGCCGCTAAAACTCGGAAGCTCTCGCCGGAAAAAAAGGTCGCGCACAAGAAAGCAAAGGCCCGTCAACAATTGATCAAGCGGATGGGGATTGATCCGGATAATGATTGGAAGGCGAACTATCAAATTCTTCCTGGCAAAGAAAAGGTGGTCAGCGAGCTTAAGAGATTGTCACAAACCGCAGACGAGATTTATCTCGCAACGGATATGGACCGAGAGGGCGAAGCCATTGCCTGGCATTTAAAAGAAGCCATCGGCGGTGATCCCAGCCGGTATAAGCGGGTGGTGTTTAACGAGATTACTGAAAAAGCCATCCAGGCGGCGTTTGAGCAACCGGGTGAGATTGATATCGATCGGGTGAATGCGCAACAAGCGCGTCGTTTCCTCGATCGGGTGGTGGGCTACATGGTCAGCCCGCTGCTTTGGAGCAAAATCGCACGCGGCTTATCGGCTGGACGTGTGCAGTCGGTCGCGGTGAAATTACTGGTCGAGCGGGAACGCGAAATCAGAGCGTTTATTCCTGAAGAATATTGGGAAGTTTTTGCCAGTTTGGAAAATCCAGAAGGGGCCGCCAAGTTTCAAGTCATGCGCAATCAGGGCGCCGCATTTAGGCCGACGAACCGAGAAGCGGTTGATGTGGTTTTGGGCGTTTTAAATGCGGGCGCTTTTGAGGTTTCTGCTCGAGAAGATAAACCAACCCAAACCCGGCCCAACGCGCCTTTTATTACCTCGACCCTGCAACAAGCCGCGAGCACGCGCTTGGGTTATGGGGTGAAGAAAACCATGATGATGGCCCAGCGATTGTACGAGGCGGGCTACATTACTTATATGCGAACAGACTCGACCAACTTAAGTAGTGATGCGATTGAAAGTTGTCGAGCGCTGATTGAACAAGATTATGGTTCAGCCTATTTGCCACCCGAAGCACGACGCTATAGCAGCAAAGACGGTGCTCAGGAGGCGCACGAAGCCATCCGTCCTTCCGATGTTGCGATCAAAGCCACCCAACTGAACAATATGGAGCGCGACGCCGAGCGACTGTATGAGTTGATCTGGCGGCAGTTTGTGGCGTGTCAAATGCCCAATGCGGATTATCTGTCCACTTTGGTGACGGTTCATCGAGGTGAGGTTGAGCTGCGGGTACGTGGGCGTATTCTGCGCTTTGATGGCTATACCCGGGTGCAAGCCGCGGCGGGTAAGAAAGACGATGAGCCTGGCTTGCCGGAATTTAAAGTCGGTCAGGAGCTGAGGCTGCTCAACCTGGATCCGGTTCAGCATTTTACGAAGCCGACGGCGCGGTTCGGGGAAGCCTCTTTGGTTCGGGAACTGGAAAAGCGTGGTATTGGCCGGCCTTCCACCTACGCCTCGATCATTACCACGATTCAAGATCGCGGCTATGTATCGCTCCGTAATAAACGCTTTTATGCCGAGAAAATCGGCGAGTTGGTCACCGACCGTCTTAACGAAAGCTTTACCAATCTATTAGATTTTGGGTTTACCGCAAACCTCGAGGCGTCCCTTGATCAGGTTTCCAGTGGCGATCAAAACTGGAAAGAAACGCTGAATGATTTTTATTCAGATTTTTCAGAAAAATTAGAAAAAGCGTCTGATCAAGACGATGGAATGCGATCGAATCAGCCGAGTGTTATTGGCAAGCCTTGCCCGCAATGTGAACGGCCTATGAATGTCCGCACGGCGAGCACCGGCGTGTTTTTAGGGTGTTCTGGTTATGATCTGCCGCCAAAGGAGCGTTGCAAGCAGACCATCAACTTGATTCCCGGTGATGAGGTTGTGAGCGCAACCGGGGATGATGAAGAAGAATCCAGGATCTTGTTAAAGAAACGTCGTTGTCAAGAATGCCAGACCGCCATGACGGAGTATTTGATCGATAAGAACACCAAACTTTACCTGTGCGGCAACAATCCTGATTGCAGTACGTTCGAGTTTGAGGCGGGCGAATACAAAATTCGCGGTTATGAAGGCCCGACCGTTGAATGCGATAAGTGCGGGGCTGAAATGCAACTCAAAACCGGGCGCTTTGGGAAGTACTTCGGCTGCACCGGTGAAGACTGTAAGAATACGCGAAAACTCCTGCGCAATGGTGAAGCCGCGCCGCCCAAGATGGACCCGGTTGCGATGCCCGAACTGGCCTGCGAAAAAGTCGAAGACCATTATTTGCTGCGCGATGGCGCGGCGGGCTTGTTTCTGGCCGCCAGTCAGTTTCCTAAAAATCGCGAAACCCGAGCACCGTACTTGGACGAACTGTTGCCGCACCAAAATGAAATTGATCCGAAATATCAGTTTTTGATGCGCGCGCCTGTGATGGATTCAGACGGTCGCCGAGCTTTGGTTAAATTTGGGAGACAAACCAAAGAACATTACCTTGCAACCGAAATTGAGAAGGGCAAGGTATCGGGTTGGCGAGCAGACTTTGATGAATCCAAAGGCATTTGGGTCGAGACTCAGGCGCCCAGCCCTCAAAAGGCAAAGCCCGCAAAGAAAAAAGCGGCCGTGAAGAAAAACGCCGTGGCGAAAAAGACCGTGGCTAAAAACGCCGTGGCGAAAAAGACCGTGGCTAAAAAGGCCGTGGCGAAAAAGACCGTGGCTAAAAAGGCCGTGGCTAAAAAAACTGTGGTCAAAAAGAAGGCAGCGGTTAAGAAGGCGCCGGCAAAGCCAAAAACACCTTAATGATGATTCAGAGCATGGTTTGGCGCCTAGATGAAACCAAGCCCCGGGCTTCAGGTTTAAAGGCCACAGCTCGCAGATCAACGGATCTTTACAGATCCGATGAGCGGAGGTTGTTTGCCGGCAAGCCCGAGTGCGGGTCGTCCAGCGGGCTCAAAGGTGATCACCCGGCGCACCTTAGTGCCGGATAACCCCCACAGCCAGACCTTCGATTGCAAATTGGCTGGTTCTTAAATCAACCTCAATGGGCTGATAGTCTTGGTTTTCGGGTAGGAGCGTCACTTGATAGCTCTGCTTGCCCTTTTGGAAGCGCTTGACGGTAACCTCATCGTCAATCCGAGCAACAACGATGTCGCCAGCTTTTGCCGTCTGCGTGCTGTGTACTGCCAATAAGTCGCCATCTAAGATACCGCAATCGATCATACTGTCGCCTCGGACCACCAGCATGTAGTCAGCCGCAGGACTAAAAAAGCTGGCTGGAATTTCACAATGATCCTCGATATGTTCTTCTGCCAGGATCGGATTGCCTGCGGCGACCCGACCAATAATTGGCAAGCCTAGGTTTTCTGGGAGTTTGATCCCTCGGGAAGTTCCTGGGATCATTTCGATCGCGCCTTTACGGGCCAGCGCCTTAAGATGTTCCTCTGCGGCATTGGCGCTCTTGAATCCTAGCTTATGGGCAATGTCTGCTCGGGTTGGCGGATAGCCGGTTTCTTCGAGATAGGACTTAATGAAGTCCAGGACCTCACTTTGACGGTGTGTGAGTTTGATCATAGTGTCCTCGCTTGGGTCATGGCCCCCGCCGGAAATCAGGTTTCCAGGCTTTTATGGGGTCTGTTTATTTATACAGCGCTGGAATTATATACAGTACAAAATTTCAAGCAAGGAATATTTCTAGATTTGACCCCAACATTGATTTCTGTAATTACGGGGCTATAGTGTCGTGGCAAGTGGTTTAGGAGTCGATTTTGTTGAATTTAGCGTTAAAGCAAGACCTAAAAATTAAGACGACGCCATCAGTCTTTCTGAGGCTGTGGATGAGCATGCTGCTTGGTTTGGCCCCCGGGATGGCGCTCAGTGACCAGCTGGTCTGGGTTCTGGGCAGCTATTCAGACGCGGATTCCGCGCAAAAGGTTGCGTTGGCCGTGCATCAACTCACAGGCCAGGTGGGGTTCGTGCAATCGGCGGTTGTGAATGGCCGAGCGGTGCATCGTGCGCTCATTGATCCTGGCACGAGCCTGCAAGCGCAGGCGCGAACAACCACCTTACTCAGCGAAACCGCCTATAGTCAGACTTGGGGTTTTGAATTGGATACGGGCGGCGATAACGTCAGAATGGTTGGTGAGGTTGTGATGCGCCCAGAAGCGGTGCCAGCCGTTGCCAATCGCGCCGATAAACAAAACGACGGCAATCCGGTTCAAGCCGCCGCCGACCTGAGCGGCAGCCCGATGGCGTCGGTTGCAAGCCCCGTCACGCCGCGCGTTGATCGGGTTGTTGATCGACCAAAGCGGTCAACGGGCAAGGACCGCTCTGATTCGACCTCGGATTACCATCCGATTCGGTTAAAGTTGGGTCGCTGATTATTTGATGCAAACCATACTGATGCAGGTTAAGGCGGGCGAATGGGTACCCTAGATGAATTGATGACATTCTTGAGTGTCTGGTTGGCCGACCCCTTGGTCGCCAGTGTCTTCGGGATTGTTTTGGCGACCGCGTTCTTGAGTTATGCCAGCAGACGGACCTTACTGGTGCTGTCCGCTCGGGTGTCGAAGACCCAGAGCCCCTGGGATGATGCGTTGCTCCGCACGATCAGAACGCCACTGAATGTCTTGATTTGGATTATTGGCTTGTCGCTCGCTGCTGAGTTGATTGCAGAGGTTCGGAGCCAATCTCAGATCGAGCTCATTGGGATGGTTCGGTATTTAGCCTTCATCGGTTTGGTGACCCTGTTTTTGGCGCGGCTCATTCGTGAACTGGAAGCGGCCTATATCAGTTCCGGTGGCGATGAAACCACGGTTACCGCCATTGCCAAGCTGGTGCGAATTTCTGTTTTTATCACCGCTGGCTTGATGGCGATGCAAACCTTGGGTTTGAGTATCTCCGGGGTTTTGACCTTTGGCGGTATTGGTGGGATCGCCGTTGGGTTTGCGGCCAAAGATTTATTGGCTAATTTTTTCGGCGGCTTGGTTATCTATATGGATCGACCCTTCAAGGTGGGCGATTGGATTCGAAGTCCTGATCGGGATATCGAGGGCACGGTGATTCGGGTTGGCTGGCGCTTAACGGAAATCCGCACGTTCAGTCAGCGGCCGCTTTACATCCCCAATTCGATGTTCTCGACGATCTCTTTAGAAAACCCATCCAGAATGCTGAATCGTCGGATTTTTGAAACCATCGGGATTCGCTATAATGATTTGGGTAAGATGAAGGCGATTGTTGCCGACGTTTATGCCTTACTTGCCGATCACGAAGACATCGATCAATCCAAAACATTGATTGTCAATTTTGATGCCTTCAATGCGTCGAGCCTTGATTTTTTCGTTTACACCTTTACCAAAACCATTAATTGGGTCGAGTATCACGGCGTTAAACAAAAAATTCTGCTGGAAATTGCAGATATTATTGCCGGGCACGGTGCGGAAATCGCCTTTCCGACCTCAACGATCCACCTCGAGACCGTTCAGCCTGAGTCTTAAGGTCCAGGTTGGGTCTCAATTGATTAACACGAATAAAGGGTCATCCCATGCCTGAAATGTTGTTTTATGAGAAGCCGGTACCGCTGAGCAATATCACCCATGCCGATTGGCGGTTGGATCGCTCGGAACTCCGATATGAATTCGCCGGAAAGATTAATTCCGTTGTGCTCGCTGGTATCGAATTTGTCGAAGCCTCAAAGGATTATCCCATCGTGTTTGCCAAGGCGGGCGATGACGATGTGCCGGTGGCATTACTCGGGTTGCGCGCGACCGGGAATCTTTATATGGATGAGAAGGGTTATTGGTTACCAGACCATTACGTCCCTGCATTTGTTCGGCGATATCCCTTTGTGCTGGCGGACGGACCCGGTCCAGAGCCGGTGGTTTGTATCGATGAGGCTTACTCCGGGTTTAGCCAGACGACGGGGGAGCCGTTGTTTGAAAATGGTGAACCGCAACCGATGTTAAAGAAGGCCATGGAGTTTCTGGGTGAGTTTCAGCGGCAGTTCGATCGAACCAAGCAGTTTGTCTCGGTGCTAAAAGCCAATGATCTGATGACCGAGGTATCGGCCACCGTAAAAGATGAGAATGCTGCCGAGACCCACTTGAAGGGGTTGTTGGTGGTTGATGAAAAGAAACTGTTGGGGCTCGATGATGACGTGGTGTTGCGTTTGTTCCGCTCAGGGGAGCTCAGTTGGATCTACGCCCATCTCATGTCCATCAGTAATCTGAAGCGGTTGACCCATCGGGCATCAGCGCAGTGACCTTAGCGGTTATCGGAGGGACCGGGTTCGGCGCCTTTGCTGGGTTGACTGAAACCAAAGATCACGCCATTGAAACCGACTTCGGTCCGGCTGAAATTCAGTCAGGGCGCCTGCAAGGGCAAGCTCTTTTGTTTTTACCGCGCCATGGCATGCCGGCGCGATTTTTACCGCATAAAATCAATTACCGGGCGAACATCAAAGCGCTGCAAATGCTGGGTGCCTCCCGGGTTTTGGCGGTGACTGCCGTTGGCACCGTAAGCGAGGACCTTCGGGTGCCCTGCTTGGTTGTGCCGGATCAGATCATTGATTACACCGATGGCCGAGCCCTGACGTTTTTTGAAGATCAGATTCATCACATCGATTTTACGCAGCCGTATGATGCGGCGTTCCGATCGCAATTGCTTGCGGCAGTGACTCAGGTAGCCGCGCATCATTCCGAGATGCAGGCGGTGCTTGCCGGGGTTTATGGTTGTACTCAGGGACCGCGGTTGGAAACTGCGGCTGAGGTTCGGCGTCTGCGAAACGATGGGTGTAGCATCGTTGGGATGACGGCGATGCCAGAAGCCGTGCTTGCGCGGGAACTTGCGCTACCCTATGCCGGCATTTCCGTGACCGTTAATCCCGGGGCGGGCATGGCAGATCGAGACATCTCGCTTGCTGAGATCAATCAAGCGATGAATCAAGGACTGGCCTGGGTCAAATTGGTTTTGGCTGAATTGCTATCGATGCAAGCGGTTTAAGCGCAAGGTCGTCCTCGCCGGCACAGCAGACGGCTCTAAACCCAATCAAAGGGCGCGCGCAGCCTCTGCAGGACGAATCTCTAAAATAATGCCGAATTGGGGATGATCGAGGTAATGCACTTCGTTGGACCGTAACTTTCGTTGCTGGGCCATATGATAGCGATAACCCGGTTCATGATTTTGACCCCGTTGAGCGGCCAGAATTAAAGCCGGATATTGTTCGGCCAGGGGGTGACCCTGCCACGGATCATGGCTTGACCCAGTGGCCTCAAATCGGGTTAGCCAAAGATCCGTTTCAATGTGCAGGAATCGGCTTCGCCGCAATGACAAGGTGCCTTCCAGTTCGAACTGATCGCCGAACTGATCGCCGCCCTGTAGCAGAATAGCCGTGGTTTGCGCATTAATGGGCTGGGTCCAGCTTTTATGCAGTAGCAGTCGGTAGTCCTTAGAGCGCCGAATCGAGCGCACTGCCCCGTCTAGGTTTTTCTCCCCATCCGCGACGGCCCGGAAGGCAAACGTTTCCTGGGATAAGATCGCTTGAATCGCCAGGGTCTGTGGGTTTGCGAACATTTCATCAACCGGCGCTTGATCATCCTGCTTCCGTGCCTGAAGCCGTTGTTGCATGTGGGCTGCAACCAAAGCGCGGTACTTGGGACCTTCGGCAAAGCGCGCAAATTTAAACGTCGTGATGGGCGCTGGCGCGATTGAGGGAGACAAGGCAACGTCGGTACTCAGGCTGCTCCGTCCGTCATTGATGCCTAAGTAGACAGCTTGCTCAATGAGCATGGGTTGGGTCTGATATGGCTCGTGCGGTGACACGGCAAATAGATGCTCCGGAAACGGCTGCCGTTGTGGGGTTGCGGTTGGCTGCTCGTTCGGCGCGTTCAGGCGCTTAAAAACTATCACTTCAACCTGGTACGACCTTTCGGTCTGAGCGTCCGCCGCGCCGGATTCAACGCTGGTTACAAGACCGGCCAGGGCGATGAGCAAACCCATTGTGTGTGGTTGAGTGGGGCGCCCAAGGCAGAATAATCGTTGAAGGCAGAGGGCGCCGAGGGTTTTCAGCGGGTTCTTCGATGGCGTCTTCAACCGGATATGCGATGGTGTTTTGAATAAAGAGGTTATCGAGCCCCTTAACCGAGCGTTAAAACCGGGTCGCGACGACATCGCACGCGAGGTGATTGGTAAGCCCGCGTCGCTAAGCTGCAAGAAATCGTTCCAATAAGTTTTCAATCAATTTAAACCGTTTTTCCCGATCGTCTATTGTATCCACAATTGCGAGCTGGTTGGCAGAGGCAAATTTGTAGCGATGAGACTGTTTTTGCACCAATTCAATGACCCGTTCCGCAGGTACTTTCGTGTCTTGAAGAAAGTCTATTTTCCCACCCCGTGGGCCCAGATCAATCCGGTTGATGCCAAGATCACACGCCAGAAGTTTGATGTCGGTAACCCGGAATAGATTCTTCACGGGTTCCGGCAGCAGGCCAAATCGATCAATCATCTCAACTTGTAGGGCGCGTAAAGCATCCCTGGTTTTCGCATTTGAGATGCGTTTATACAGCACCAGGCGCATCTGGACATCGGGTAAATAGTCATCTGGAATTAAAGCTGGCAGATGCAATTTGATCTCGGTGCTGTCTTCACCATCGGTGTCAAAATTAATTTGTTTGCCGTTTTTAAAGGCAGTGACGGCGCGGTCTAACATGTCCATATAAAGCCCAAAACCGATCGCGGTCATGTTGCCGGTTTGAGATTCCCCCAAAAGCTCACCGGCGCCGCGAATCTCCATATCGTGGGTGGCCAGGATGAAGCCTGCACCAAGATCTTCAGCTGCGGCGATCGCGTCCAATCGCTTTTCGGCATCGCGGGTGAGCGAGCCGTTTTCAGGGGTCAGCAGATAGGCGTAGGCTTGATGGTGGGATCGGCCAACGCGCCCCCTGAGCTGATGAATTTGAGCCAGGCCAAATTTATCAGCACGATCCATGATGATGGTATTGGCGTTCGGAATGTCGATGCCGGTTTCGATGATGGTAGTGCAGACCAATATATTGGCGCGCTGGTGATAAAAGTCTGACATCACCTGTTCGAGCTCTTTTTCGCGCATCTGGCCATGGCCGACTAGGACTCGAGCTGCTGGGACCAGTTGTTTGAGTTCGTCGGCAACCTGCTCGATGTCTTTGACCTCGTTGTGTAGGTAGTAAACCTGACCGCCGCGCAGCAGTTCCCGTTGAATTGCTTCTTTGATCAGGGGCATTTCCCGCGCGCGGATAAAGGTTTTGATGGACAACCGGCGGGCAGGAGGCGTCGCGATGATGGAGAGATCCCGGAGCCCGGTCATCGACAGGTTTAAGGTTCGCGGAATCGGCGTTGCGGTCATTGCCAGCACATCAACGTCCGAGCGCATAGCTTTGATCCGCTCCTTTTGACGGACCCCAAAGCGGTGCTCTTCATCGATGATCAGCAAACCAAGATCTTTAAACCGGATTTGGTCCTGGATCAGCGCATGGGTGCCAATGACGATATCGACGTGACCGGTATTGAGGGCCGCAATGATCTGATCTTGAGCTTTGCGGGTTTTAAACCGCGAGATGCTTTCGATTCTGACCGGCCAGTCGGCAAAGCGGTCTCGAAAGGATTGCAAATGTTGTTCGGCTAATAGGGTCGTGGGCACTAAAATTGCGACCTGCTTACCGCCTTGAATGGCCAGAAAGGCTGCCCGCATGGCCACTTCTGTTTTACCAAAGCCAACGTCTCCGCAGATCAACCGGTCCGTGGGCTTCGGGTTACAGAGATCGGCAATGACGGCCTCAATCGCGCTCATTTGGTCTGCGGTTTCTTCAAAGGGGAACGCGCGCACAAATTGATCAAACTCGGCATCCGGCATCGGAAAAGCGAAGCCGAGTCTGGCCTCTCTTCGGGCGTAGAGTTCTAATAATTCAGCGGCCACATCCCGAATTTGCTCGGCAGCTTTTCGTTTCGCCTTTTGCCAGACATCGCTGCCCAATCGATGCCAAGGCGCAAGGTCCTTGTCGGCGCCGGTATACCGTGAGATGAGGTGTAGGTCGGATACGGGCACATAGAGTTTGGCTTCATCTTGATACAAAAGCGTTAGGAACTCGTTAATTTGACCATCTATCTCAAGCGTTACCAAACCCTGGTAGCGCCCAACACCATGTTCCAAATGCACAACGGGTGCGCCATCGGAGAGTTCGGTCAAACTTCGAACCACCAGTTCTTCGGCTTGGTCGCGTTCTTTTTGACGTCGACGGGCTTGTAACACGCGCTCACCGAAGAGTTGCGGCTCAGAGATTTGAATCAAGTGGTGCTGCGGTAAATACATCGAGCGGTCGAGGGGTGCAATGCTGATGCAGAGAGGGGCGTCCTCGGTTAAGAAGTCCAGCCAAGAGGGCACCATCTTTGGGACGAGGCCGGCGGTTCTGAGCAGTTGATCAATCAGTTCTCGTCGGCCCGGTGTTTCGGCACTGATCAGAACCCGCGCGTCTTGGGTTGCAAGCTGCGCCCTTAATCTGTGAAACGGATCCACCGCACGATCTTCAATGCCAAGGTTTGGCGCGGGCAGCGTGTCGAATTGGCGCGCGCCTTTCCTGAAGGTTTCCAGACGGTCTAGTCGCGAAAAAGCTTTTAAGAGCCCCATGAGTTCGTCTTCACCGAGTAATAGCGCCTCGGGCGGCAAAATGGGCCGCTCAAGGTCATAGCGCAGGCTTTCATAGCGGGCTTTAGCGGTTTCCCAATAGCTCTGAATGGGGTTGGCGATCGCCTCCGTGACCAGCAATAGGTTCTCGGGCAGATAACTCAGCAGCGTTTCTGTTTCGGTATAAAACAAAGGCAAGTAATACTCAATGCCAGCCGGGGCTTGACCTTGCGCCACGTCCTGGTACATCCGGCAGTCCCGGGGATTACCGCCGAATTGTTCGTGCCACTGATCTTGAAATAACCGGATGCCTTCTTTCGATAACGGAAACTCCCGTGCGGGCAAGGTATCAATGGCCTGGGTAATACCCGTTGACAGCTGGGTCTCGGGATCAAAGCTTCGGATGGACTCGATTTCATCGTCAAACAATTCAACTCGAAATGGGCTGACAGCGCCCATAGGGTACAGGTCGAGCACTGCGCCGCGAACCGTAAACTCACCGTGCTCTATGACGGTGTCGACGGCACGATAGGCGCTGGCATGCAGTTGCCTTCTTAGCGTTGCCAGGTCTAATCGTTGACCGGTTTGGAGCCTGAGGTTATGACCGAGCAAGAAGGCGCGCGGCGGTAGTCTGAGCAGCAGGGTCGCTGCGGGCACAATGACCACCGCCCGATTGACGGCCGCTCGACTGAGCAGCGCCAGTCGATCCGATAAAATATCTTGATGCGGTGAGAAGCCGTCGTAAATGAGGGTTTCATAATCTGGAAAAATATCAATGGGGTAGGCGCCGCCTGAGAAGAAGAGCAGCTCCTGCTGAAGCCTTTGCGCGCTTTGCGAATGCTCTGCAATGACCAGGATGCACCGATTTTCAGCCAGGGCGGTTTCGTGAATGGCCAGCGAAAAGGCCGTGCCCTGTAGGCCATGCCAGCGTCTGACATCATCCGTTTGTTTGGGGATGTCATCGGTTTGGATCAGAAATTGGGTTGCTGGGTCGATCATGAATGCGGACACAAAAAATGAAATGGGGACGCCGGTGGCCAGTGTACGCGAAGACAGTGGTTTGCGCCCACTTGACCAGGAATTTTATTCCTTTGGACGGGTTTGATTGCACCCAAGCGCTTAGGTCTTCATAATGGCGCCTGCGCGACGAAAGGGGTCATTCTCGAGACGAAGCGTAGCCGCTTGTGCTGGATTACCAGCCCAATTTTTAGGAATAATGCGCAATCGTTCAGGAATGTAACAACCCAAGATTCGGTTTTTAAAGACAATTGTGAGGAGATGACCGTGGCCAAACCCGGACTCGACCAAGTATTTTCCGATTGGAAGCAACGTGAAGCGTTAGCGGAAGCCATGATCCCATTAATCGGGCAGCTCTACCGGCGCAACGTGGTCATCTATATTCATGGTGTGCCATTGTTCAATCAATCGGTCATCGAGATGATGAAAGCCCATCGCCGGGTTCGGCAGATTGAAAAAAATGAGCTGTCCGAGTTTGAAACCCATCCGATGATCGCGGTGCTGGCAACCTTGGATTTATCCCCCGCCCATATTGATATTGGCAAGCTGGCCGGGGGTTATATGGACGATTCTCGCGGTCTGGCGGTGTCGGATTATGTCAAACAAGCCTGCGCAGACATTATGGGCCCGACCGCGACGGTCACACACACCCCGAGGGATGTGGTGGTGTATGGCTTTGGCCGTATTGGTCGATTGGTGACGCGGCTTTTGATTGAAAAAGCTGGTGGCGGTCAGAACCTGGTGCCAAAGGCGGTTGTGTTGCGGCCGCCGAAAGATCCGATTAAAGATCTCAGAAAGCGTGCCAGTTTGCTGCGGCGGGATTCTATTCATGGGCCATTTGCGGGCACGATTCGGGTCGATGCGGACAACCAAGTGCTGATTTGCAACGGGATGGCGATCAAGTTCATTTATGCTTCGGACCCGAGTGCGATCAACTACCCGGAATACGGCATTAGTGATGCACTGATTATCGATAGCACCGGCGTCTGGCGGGATGAGGCCAGTTTGTCGCAACATTTATTAAGCCCCGGGGCGTCAAAGGTATTGCTCACAACCTCCGGCAAGGGCGCTATAAAGAACATTGTCTCGGGGGTTAATTCTAATTTGATCGAGCCTTCGGACACGCTCATCGGAGCCGCCTCGTGTACCACCAATGCGATTGTCCCGGTGTTAAAGGCCATTAATGATCGCTATACGATCGAGCATGGTCATATGGAGACGGTGCATGCTTACACCGATGATCAAAATCTTCACGACAATACCCACTCGAAGGAACGTCGCGGCCGAAGCGCGCCGCTCAACATGGTGTTGACCGAATCCAATGCCACCAGTTCGGTTGGGAAACTGCTGCCAGAGCTCGCGGGTAAGTTGACGGGTAATTCCATTCGCGTGCCGGTGCCGAACGTTTCGATGGCGATTCTCAACCTGACGGTGAAAACCGCCACCAGCCGTGATGACGTGAGCGATTATTTACGGGAGGTGTCGCTTAATTCTTCGATGCAACGACAGATTGACTACACCGAGTCGAGCGAGGTGGTGTCATCCGATTTTGTCGGCAATCGGCATGCTGGCATCATCGATTCCTATGCAACGATTGTTAATGGGCATCAAATGGTGCTGTATGTCTGGTACGACAATGAGTTTGGTTATAGCTGTCAGGTGGTCCGTTGCGCCCAGAAGATGGCGGGCATCCGGTATCCGTTGATTCCTGCACAACCGTCGAGCGCGGAATAACGCGAGCCGTTCGGCGAAGACTTTGGCCTTTGTTTGGCGTTGAGTGACTTCAGCAGCTTGGATGCCTGATTCCGAGGTGGATTAATGAGATGCTAGTCTCTATAATTGCGGGCGCCAGTTTGGCGGCTTTGCTGGGCTCAATGCAAGACCGGCGACGGTCTGAGTGCGCGCCAGCGCATTGGCCCGTAGACGATGCTGATGCCCCACGGCTTAGTTTCGATTTGATTGCAACAGTTCTGATAGGAAGGGCATGATCAAAATTAAAAAAGGGCTCAATTTGCCCATCAGTGGCGCCCCTCAGCAGACGATTGCGCAAGACTACCAACCGACCCAGGTTGCCGTTCTCGGCGCAGATTTCCATGGCTTAAAGCCCACGTTGCAAGTCGCGGAGGGCGATCAGGTTCAAAAGGGCCAAGTGCTCTTTACCGATAAGAAAAACGAACAAGTGCGTTATACCGCCCCAGCGTCAGGCCAAGTTGTGGCGATTAACCGCGGCGCTAAACGGGTTTTCCAATCCCTGGTCATTGCCGTTGACGAGTCTGCCGCAATGCAGTTTACGCAGCACGCGGTTGCGGATTTGCCCAGTTTGGCGCGAAAAACCGTCGTTGATCAGCTGGTTGCGTCCGGTGAGTGGACGGCGCTAAGAACCCGGCCGTTTAATAAGGTGCCGGCGCCAGAGACCGTGCCCCATGCAATCTTTGTCACCGCGATGGACAGTCGCCCGCACGCGCCCAATGCAAATTTGGTGATCGCAGAAGACCCTGCGGCGTTTGATGCAGGCCTTGAAGTTGTTGCCCGACTCACCGAAGGGGTCACATTTGTTTGTCTTGATGGCGAGGCGCCGGCGCCAAAGGTCGTAGGAGACGGGATTCGCACTGAGCGATTTGATGGCATCCATCCTGCGGGCCTGGTTGGCACACACATTCATTATCTTGAACCGGTGCACGCTCAAAAAACGGTCTGGCACCTGCATTACCAGGACGTCATGGCCATTGGGCATCTGTTTCTCTCGGGTGAGGTTTATACCCAACGGGTGGTCTCGTTGGCAGGCCCGTCGGTTGTTAAGCCGCAATTGGTTAAAACAGTGCGCGGTGCGGCATTGCCTGGACTGACCGACGCGGCCTTAAAGTCAGGTAATCATCGCGTGATCAGCGGCTCGGTTTTAGATGGTCGTATTGCCCATGGCCCTGAAGCCTTTTTAGGCCGTTTCCACCTACAGGTAGCGGTTTTGTCCGAAGGTACCGAGCGCGAATTCCTTGGGTTCGTTGCCCCAGGCAGCGATAAGTTTTCGGTGACGCGGTTGTTTACCGGCTGGCTCCTCGGCAAGAAGGAATTCGATCTGACGACAAGTACCGGCGGCAGTGAACGCTCGATGATTCCGCTCGGCTCGTTCGAGCGGTTATCCGCGCTCGACATCTTGCCAACACAACTCTTGAGAGCCCTACTGGTTGATGATGTTGAGAGCAGTATCGAGTTGGGTTGTCTAGAATTGGATGAGGAAGACTTAGCCTTGTTCACCTTTGCCTGTCCCGGCAAGTACGAATATGGGCCTTACCTCAGACAGATGCTGACCAAATTAGAAGCGGACGGATAAACAAACGCAGGTAATCGCAATGCTCGCAAGACTTTTGCGAGGCACACAGTAAAGAATAGGACGCTGGTATGTCGCTAAGAACGTTTATGGATGGCCTGGAGCCGAACTTCCACAAGGGTGGAAAGTACGAAAAGTACTATGCGATTTATGAAATGGTGGACACCATTTTTTATACCCCAGGCAAAGTGACCGTTGGCCAAGCCCATGTTCGGGATGCCGTAGACATGAAGCGCGTGATGACCACGGTTTGGTGGTGCGCGTTCTTCCCGATGCTCGTTGGGATGTACATGGTGGGTCACAATGCAACCGTTGCGATGCAGGTCTTGGATATTCCAGCGCTTGAAGGTTGGCGCGGGATGATCATTGCGCTGATGGCGGGCTATGACCCGAACAGCCTGTGGGATTGTTTTATTTATGGCGCCGTGTTCTATGTGCCGATATATGCTGTGACCTTCATCGTCGGCGGTCTTTGGGAAGTCTTGTTTGCGGTTAAGCGAGGCCATGAAGTCAACGAAGGTTTTTTCGTGACCAGTATTTTATTCAGTCTCACACTGCCCGCGACCATCCCCTTGTGGCAGGTCGCCATTGGCATCTCCTTTGGGGTTGTTGTGGGCAAAGAGATTTTTGGCGGCACCGGTAAGAACTTCCTGAATCCCGCGCTCACGGGCCGCGCCTTTTTGTACTTTGCCTACCCCGCTCAGATCTCGGGCGACGCGGTTTGGACCGCGGTTGATGGCTTTAGTGGTGCCACAGCCCTTGGGATGGCAGCAGCTGGCGGGTTAGAAGGCGTTCTGGCCTCGGGCATAACCTGGTGGGATGCATTTTTGGGCAATATCCAAGGTTCCGTTGGCGAGGTTTCAACCCTTGCGATCTTTATCGGCGGCGCGATTTTGCTCACTACCCGGGTCGCGTCTTGGCGCATCATGGCCGGTGTGCTCCTCGGAATGATCGCAACGTCCCTGTTCTTTAACTGGATTGGCTCGGACACCAATCCGATGTTTGCTTTGCCGTGGCATTGGCATCTGGTGTTGGGCGGTTTTGCCTTCGGCATGGTTTATATGGCAACGGACCCGGTTTCGGCAGCCATGACCGACACGGGTCGTTGGTGGTACGGCGCGCTGATCGGGGTGATGTGCGTCCTGATCCGCGTGGTTAATCCAGCCTTCCCCGAAGGGATGATGCTCGCGATCCTATTCGCCAATTTGTTTGCCCCCTTATTCGATTGGTCGGTCGTCAGGGCCAATGTTAGAAGGAGACTTGCGCGTGTCTGAAGAAAATACGTCGAGCAATAAAGACTCGATCCAAAATGTGATTGTGATTGCCCTTGGGGTTTGCCTGTTCTGCGCGGTGGTGGTTGCGGGTTCAGCGGTGGCCCTAAAAGAACGCCGAGTTGAAAACAAGGCGCTCGACAAGAGTAAAAATGTTCTGATTGCGGCCGGTTTGTTCCAAGACAATGTGACGCAAATGAGTGAGATCAATACGTTGTTTGAGCAGTTCGAGCAGCGGGTAGTGGATTTGCGAACCAAGCGGCTGCTCACCGCCGATGAAGTCGCGGTCGTTGCTGCAGACAATCAGCTGAACTTTGGCCAGTATGATCAGCGTAAGGCAGCGAAAGATCCGAGTTTGTCGATGGCTTTAACGGATGCCCAGGACATTGCCTCGATCAATCGCCGCGAGCACTACGCCCTGATTTATTTGTTGCGGTCCGAGGCTGGGATTGATCGAATTATTTTGCCGGTCCATGGCTACGGGCTTTGGTCGACCTTGTATGGGTTTATCGCCCTTGAGGGGGATGGCAATACCGTGTCTGGCATTACCTTTTACGAGCACTCGGAAACGGCCGGGCTGGGCGGTGAAGTCGATAATCCGAGTTGGAAGGCCAAGTGGCAGGGCAAGAGAATTTATGACGATCAGGGGCAGGTCGCCATGCGCGTCATGAAGGGCAGTGTAGACCCCAATGGCGCGAGCGCAGACTATCAAGTTGATGGCCTGAGTGGCGCGACGCTGACCAGTCGAGGCGTTGAGAATATGATTGGGTATTGGTTGGGTGATGAAGGTTACGGGCCAATCCTTAAAAACTTTAATGGTTAAGATCTGACGAACGGAACGAAGCATGTCAAATGTAAAAGAAATTTTATTTGGACCAATTTTTAACGATAACCCGATCGGGCTGCAGATACTGGGGATTTGTTCGGCGCTCGCGGTGACCACCAAGATGGAAGTCGCGATTGTCATGTGTATTGCACTGACGTTGGTGACGGCATTTTCGAATCTGTTTATCTCCATGATTCGAAATCGGATACCGTCGAGTATTCGGATTATCGTGCAGATGACGATCATTGCCTCGCTTGTGATTGTCGTGGATCAAGTTCTGGGCGCTGTGGCTTATGACATCTCAAAACAGCTCACGGTCTTTGTGGGATTGATCATCACCAATTGTATTGTCATGGGGCGGGCAGAAGCGTTTGCGATGAAAAATCCGCCGGGACTTAGTTTCCTCGATGGCATCGGTAACGGTTTGGGGTATAGCGTTGTGCTCATGTTGGTCGCCGCCATTCGAGAATTGTTCGGCTCTGGCAGTTTGTTCGGCCTTGAGGTTCTGCCTCTGGTCACGCAAGGCGGCTGGTATACGCCCATGGGCATGATGCTATTGCCACCAAGCGCGTTCTTTATCATCGGTTTGCTGATCTGGGCGCTGCGGGTTTGGCGCAAAGAGCAGGTGGAAGCGCCAGAATTTAAGATCGGTCCGCACACCGCGATGTCACACAGCTAGGGGCCTGAGATATGGAATATTATTTAAGTTTATTCGTCCGGGCGATATTTATTGAGAATATAGCGTTGGTGTTCTTTCTAGGGATGTGCACCTTTATCGCAATCTCTAAGAAGATCGAAACGTCTTTAGGGCTCGGGATTGCGGTAGTGGTCGTGCAGACCATTACTGTGCCGGTTAACAATCTCATCTATCAGTTTCTGCTGGCCGATGGCGCCTTGGCTTGGGCTGGGTTTCCTGAAGTTGACCTCAGCTTTTTAGGCTTACTCAGTTATATCGGTGTGATCGCGGCCATGGTGCAAATCCTCGAGATGTTCCTCGATAAATATGTGCCAGCCCTTTACAACTCGTTGGGCGTGTTCTTGCCGCTGATTACTGTGAACTGCGCGATTCTTGGCGGTAGTCTGTTTATGGTCAATCGTTCGTACAACTTCTCAGAAAGTGTCGTGTACGGCCTGGGGTCGGGTGTGGGCTGGGCGATTGCGATCGTCGTTTTAGCGGGCATTCGCGAAAAGATGAAGTACAGCGATGTTCCTGAAGGTCTGCGAGGTCTTGGGATTACGTTTATCACTGTGGGTTTAATGTCGCTCGGCTTTATGTCGTTTGGCGGAATTTCCTTGTAAGCAAAGGGTGTATTGCAGTTTATGAATACGGAAATAATTCTTGGGGTCGGCATGTTCACCACCATTATCATGGCGCTGGTTGCCGTGATTTTGTTGGCGAGAAAACAACTTGTTTCAACCGGGGCTGTGAGCATCTTGATTAATGATGATCCAGATCGAACCTTGTCGACAAATTCTGGCGGTAAGCTTCTCAATACGCTTGCCGATGCGGGGATCTTTTTGTCCTCTGCTTGTGGCGGCGGTGGCACCTGCGGGCAGTGTCGCTGTCGGGTGGTTGAGGGCGGCGGCTCCATGCTGTCAACGGAAGCTGGACACTTTACCCGAGGCGAAGCCAAAGAAGGCTGGCGTTTGAGTTGTCAGACGGCCGTTAAACAAGATATGAAAATTGAGGTTCCGGCGGAATTTTTTGGGGTTAAACGCTGGGAGTGCGAAGTGGTTTCAAATCACAACGTCGCCACCTTCATCAAAGAATTGGTTTTAAAATTGCCGGAAGGCGAAGCTGTCGATTTTCGGGCAGGGGGGTATGTTCAGTTTGAAATTCCGCCCTACAATATCGCCTACAAAGATATGATCATTGAAGAAGATTACCAAGGTGATTGGCAGAAGTTTGGTGTTTTTGATCATGTCGCAGAAGTTGATGAGCCGACGATTCGAGCCTACTCCATGGCCAATTACCCTGAAGAGAAAGGCATCATGAAGTTCAACATCCGGGTTGCTTCACCGCCGCCGGGAACAGATTTTCCCCCGGGACGGATGTCCAGTTATCTGTTCACGAAGAAGCCCGGTGAAACCGTCACCATTTTTGGGCCTTACGGCGAGTTTTTCGCGAAAGAAACCGATGCAGAGATGGTCTTCGTTGGCGGTGGCGCAGGCATGGCCCCCATGCGAGCCCATATCTTTGATCAATTACTGCGCTTAAATACCAACCGCAAGATTACCTTTTGGTATGGTGGGCGGAATCAGCGCGAACTGTTTTATGTGGAAGAGTTCGACCGTCTGGCAGCAGAGCATGAAAATTTCACGTGGCACATTGCTTTGTCCGATCAAAATCTTGAAGGCTGGGATGGCTACACGGGTTTTATTCATAACGTCTTGTTCGAGGAGTATCTTAAGGAGCACTCGGCCCCTGAAGATTGTGAATACTACATGTGCGGCCCACCGATGATGAATCAAGCGGTACTGAACCTGCTGGATGATCTGGGTGTTGAACGGGGCAATATCTTCTTAGATGACTTTGGTGGCTAACGCTAAGGTCTGTTGAGCCCATAATTGAACACGATAAAGGCGTTTAGGCGCCTTTTTTGATGACATTACTCGGGTGGATGTCAACGGGTAGCGCCTTAAACTGGCAGCAACTGGCCGTAGCGCGCTTAAAGCGCTGCGGTGCAGGGGTTAAAGCTGGACCTGCCATCTTTGACCTTGCCGGGTGTGGTCCATACGCCGACGGATTGCCGCCGTAAGCCTTGGCCGATGGCATTGAGCGGATCAATCAGTTCAGCCGGTTTCGCTTTGATCGGGCGCCCCCGGCTGCCTCCGAAGGCGGGGCACGCTTTCTCCGGCTTGGCTAAAGTGAGTGCTGCGTTATCTTGAGGGCATCTTTTCTTCAGAGATCGCGTAACCAGCATCGGCGGGGATACACAGATAGGTGCCATCTTCGCGCGCCTCGGTCCAGGGTAGGACCGTTTTGATGTCATGGGCCTTAGCGGCACTGATGGCGCTTGTGACGGTGCCGCTTTCGCCCAGCAATTCAATGTTTAATCGAGTCGGGAAAATAATGGTGTAGGTGCCATCTTTTTCGCCGGTTAAGGCGTCCTTAGGCGAAATCCAGACCGAGTCAACGGACTCTGTGCCATCGTGCACGGCCAAATGATCCGATGGCGCCACGGCGAGATAAAACCAAGTATCGAAACGCTTGGGCATCATCGGGGGCGTCACCCAATGCGCGAAGGGGATGAGCGCGTCGCAGGCGAGGCGCAACTGCTCCTGCTTTAGAAAATCAGCAAAGCTGATGTCGCCAGCATGAATCTTCTCCCGATAATCTGATAGGGCGGCAAGGCGTTCGCCGGAAATGAGTTCGGTTTGCCCTTGAGTTCGTGCCAGCAGCACGCCGCATTCCTCAAAAGCTTCTCGGATTGCGCCAACTTGCATCGCGACTTGGTAGTCGGTGGCATCCGCCACGCCATCGCAATAATCTTTGACCAGTTGATCATTCCCATCAATTTTGCCGCCCGGGAAAACCAATGCGCCGGAGGCAAAATCAATTTGGTGATGACGAACCACCATGAACACTTCAAGGCCTTGTTCGCCATCTCGAAGCATCAGAATGGTCGCAGCGGGTACGGGCGGCTTGTCGTTCATCGTTGTCGTTCTCCTATAATGCGCCAACCCTTGGATTCGCTCTGAAGCCGAAGGACTTTATTACTAATCTCTCGATATCGGTCTGAGCGATAGGATTGCCTCAATTTTACGTCGACCTGCGTTGGCGTGACCGGGGTGAAAGACTCATAGGATAAATCCAACTGAATGTATGACGGCAGTAAGATGCGTTCTCGTCGGTTCATTTCCCAGAGGCTACGGGATTCGCCTTTTGCTAACTCGAAATCATCGGAGTACAACGAAAGATATTGATCGGGATTTTGGGCCATCCAAGCGGCGGCCCATAGGTCTAGAGTGTTGGTGATCGCGCTAATTTGATCGGTCTCTAATGGGGCAATGGTGTCGGGCGCGTCATCAAGGCCTAGGGGTGTTGTGAGCGGTGCTTCGGGCTTGATGAGCTGGCCACGATCGAAGTCACCTTCGTAGGTTGTGCCGTCGGGCAGAATCATCATGCCAGGGCCATGGCGCAGGTTGTCTTTAAAACTGCCGACAAATCGCGTGCCATCTTGCCAATAGATGGTGCCTTGCCCGGCGCGCATCTGATTTTGAATGCCGCCGACGTAACGAGTGCCGTCTGGCCAGGCGAGGGTTTGCGTGCTGGGTTCACTGGCTTGGAGTGCGGCGTTAAAGCCAAAAAAAAGCGTAAGGGATATGAAAATTAGGCGCATGAGGCAGAATCCCGATGTGTAATAAGCAGCCTAACACTGCTTCTTGGTCAACGAAAAGAACCTAGCGCAACGCAGGGCCGATGTGCCTAAGGCGTCCGGGTCAGAATATTTTCCTGCGCCGCGCATTGAAGCACTCGATCAGGCTCAATGATCCAGGGTCCGTCCCTTTGAACGGTCATTCGACAGTCTGTTAGGTTTGCTAGGTTGTGAGTACGATCTCCATCATAGGCGAGGATGCCCTCGCCAGAAAGCGAAAGTTCCGAGCCAAAAGCCACCGCTTCGTGGTGCTGTACCAAAACGTCTTGCCACAACCCGGGCGAAATCGGCACTCTGACGCGACAGTCCGCCGGTGATCCGCACTGCACCAAAACGCCAAAGTCATCTTGATGCCCGCTGGGCCTTAAATAGCCGCCGATCGGTGAGAGTCCGACTGAGGTAGGTTCTGCGCGGGTTAAGAGCAGCGAGCCAAGGCGGTCGCCTTGAAAGGGTAAGAGCGAGCCGAGGCTGTCGTTGTGCAAGACAACCGCATCGATGAGGGCGATGTCGTGAATCTCAGTTTGGCCCTCAATTGCGCGGATGTGGATCCGCTTACAACGGGTTGTGATGGTCTGCTTGGCCAATTGGCCTGATGCGATGAGACCCGCTGCTGCGCCGGCTAGAGACGCTTCGATCATGATGGGGAAGACATTGTTCGTCCCCGTTGAGAGCGGCATCAGGGCGCAATCGGGATAACGGCGAGAGACAATTCGATTGGTGCCATCGCCGCCAAGCACAATAAAGGTTCGACAACCGGCTTCCCACATTAAATCGATCATGGTCTCGGTGTCGCGTGCTGTATGGGTCAGCTTAAAAGATAGGATTTCGACCTGATGTCTTTGGGGCAGGTTCTCGACCGCGCGTTCATTGATTCTAAAAGGTTCTTGGGACAAAAATACGCGTTCAACGCCATTCTCCAAGGCGGCAAGAACTAAGCGAGTAACCTGTTGCTGTTTTTCATGATGGGTACTGGTGCTGGCTCGGGCTGCGACCCGACGAACGTCTCGGCCGGACATAGGATTGACCACGATGCCAAGAAACGGCGCCGATGGTTCGCTCAACGTGCGAAGACCCAATCGGTTTCGCTGCTAAGGTCCGCTTGATATTGATAGCCATCGGTATCAAAGGCCTTGAGTTGTTCAGGTTGCTTGAGGCGTTGCTTGATCACGAAGTTTGCCATGGCGCCACGCGCACGTTTTGCGAAGAAGCTAATAATTTTTAGACGACCGTTGCTGGTATCCTTAAAGACTGGGTTAATGATCCGAACTTGCCCCAAGGCGGACACATCAACCGCTTTGAAGTATTCATTGGATGCGAGATTAATCAGTACCGGTTTGGTTTGGCCGTCCAGTTCTTCCAGCAGTTTCTTTGCCAGCGCCACTTGCCAAAAATCATACAAATCGGTGCCGCGTTGATTACTTAACCGAGTGCCCATTTCTAAGCGATAGGGCTTAATGAGATCAAGGGGTTTCAATAAGCCATACAAGCCGGACAAAATTCTCAAATGTTTTTGGGCGAAACGAATATCTTGCGCTGAAAACCCGTCTGCCTGTAAGCCGATATAAACATCGCCCCGGAATGCGAACAGCGATTGCTTCAGTGTGCCTCTGGCAGGACTCCAAGTTTGAAACCGTTCGTGGTTCAGCGCGGCAAGCTTCGGGCTGATTTTCATCATACTCGCCAGATCCTGCTCGGACTTTGTTTTCATCAGTTTCGCGAGGGCGGATGCTTCTCGCAGTAGAACGGGTTTGGAGGTGTCGGTGGTCGGCACCGGGGTTTCAAAGTCGAGGGTCTTGGCAGGGGATAGAAGCATCAACATGGGCAGTCAGTGTCAGGGTCGTAAGTTAAGCGATATCTTATCCCACGAGGGCGCGTTTGGCATGGCTTTCTTGAAGGCGGCTGCAAGGCCGTTTTGAACAACGGTCAACGGTGCCGGTATAGGGCGCCGGCAGGTGTGGTCTTTGCTATAAGTTGTGTGGCAGGCCCTCTGATTGCAGGGCTACTGAACGTTGATGTTGCGTTGAGAGCCGCTTTCTAACGGTTGTTATGCTGCGGGGTAAAAAATCGATGGGGTGTTAACGCGGATTGCAATGATTTGGATGATCGGAAAATACCGCAAAAGGCCACTCAAGGCTCGGCTTACCTTGATCGCCAGTACAATTGACCTTTGGTTGAATAAATTCAAGAAAAGCCTAGAATTCTAATCGTACGGGTTGGATGTTGAAGGCTGAAACAAGGCGAGCGGGTTTGAAGGTTAGGGTCTGATTAGGTTAAAGCTTAAAGCTTGGGTTAGGGGCCGCGCGCGGTCCTGATTTTCTATGGATATTAAAAGGTTCTAAAGAATGCATAAAGAATGCATAAAGAATGCCAAAAGATGCTAAGAGCTGTCAAAAAGGGTTAAATGCGGGTGCAATTGAAGATTGGGGTCCAGGTGCGAGGGGTCTAGATCATTCTTAACATAATAGGAGAGTCCTCTAATGGGTGAGCAACTTAACGTAAAAGTAAGTAGCCTAAAATTGAAAAAAATGATGTTAACCGCACTTTTGGCGGTTGGATTCATTGCGCCCGCGAGCGCCGAAGAAGCGCGTAGCCCAGTGGGTAAGCTAATGGATCCAAATGGTGCAGTTGAATACAGTCGTGATGGCGAGAAGTGGCGCCCAGTGACCCGTGCTAAGTATTTGTTTTCAGGGTATCACATCAGAACCGGTGCGGATGGCTCGGGTAACTTCATTAATCAAGAATCTGGTTTAGCCCAAAGTTTAAGCGCCAATGTGGCGGCGATGGTGGGGGACACTGGGTTGGAAGTTTCTGCGGGTGAGGTTTCGGATCCTTTTAGCAGCGATGCTGGGCTCATGGATGGTCTTGCCAATAAATTCGCCTCAGCCCAGCGCTATACCACGGTGCGCCGTGCTGTGAAGAAGCCGGGTGAGCCCGAGTGTGAAGTGAAGGTCCGTTTAGCACGCGAAATTACGGTTTCTGAAGGCTTTGCTGATTTGGTTTGGGATAAAGCGTGTCCTGATAATACCTTCGTGATTGTTTTAGGTGAGCAGCAATTTGAAGTGCCGGCCGATGCTTCCGGCGAGCACATTCGGTTTCAATTACCTGTGCCCGACGCGGGTGAGTACGCGCTCCGGTTGGACGTCAAAGCGGGTGAAGAAGTGGTTTATACCCCCCGGCGGCCTGGCAAGTTAAAAGTGCTCGCAGCGGGTGAAGAAGCGACCATCAAGGCGTCCATCGTGGCGGCAGGGGATGATTTCTTTGCGCAAGCAGATGTGCTGGAACAACATGGCTTATTGGTGCCGGCAATGGATGCCTATCGCGCCTATTTTGATGTTTACCCAGATGACATTGAAATGAAGCCGTTGTTTATTGCCAATCTCCAGGCGCTGCAATTGATGAAGGAAAAAACGGCAGAGGCTCAGAAATACAATGACTTTATCTCGGAATAAACTTTGGGTGCCGCGGGTTCGCGGGGCCCTTCAACCTTGAACGTTTTATCGGTCTTAAAAGGCAGATTCGATCTGCCTTTGGTTGTTTTCTTGTTTGGTCTGGCTTTGTTTGCAGAGTATCAAGAATCCTTAACGATCGTTGAGGATGAAACCATCTCCTATCGGCATTTGCTGCGATCGGGGTATGGGGATCCAGCGCTCATCGCGCCGAGTCCTGATGTGACCGTGGTCTATACGGATGAAGATTTCTACGAAGAATACGAGGTGTATCCGCTGCGTCGGGTCGACTTGGCAACCATTATTGCGCGTTTGAGCGCGATGGGCGCGTCGGTCATCGGGGTGGATATGTTGCTCGATTTCAATAGCGCTTATAATGAAGATCCGACCCTCGTTCAAGCCATCGAGGCGGCAGGCAATGTTTTGCTGGTTTCTCAGGCCGAGATTTCAGGCGATGCGGGTTATCAAAAGACCAATTTTGCAATCCCCAAGTTTGCGTCTGTGGCGGAGAGTGGTTACTCCAATATTTCATCGAACAGTGACCTGGCCGAAACGATGGTTCGGCTTCGAATCCATCCAGAAGTGGCTGAACGAGATAACGGCTGGCCCTTTGCGGTCAAAGCCTTGTCGATGCATTTGGGTGAAGCGCCGTCACTCCAAAACCATCAGCTTTTTATCGGTGATGAAATGGTGGCCCAGCTAGATCAGCACAATGATCTTTATCTGGATTATCCAATGTTGCCGCGCACCATAGATGCCGCCGGTAGTCGAGCTCGACACGAAGAAGTGGGCATCGCCGCTGGGGATATCTTGTTTGTCGATGAGGAGGAGTTGGAAGATCTCTCGTTTTTAGTGAGCGGTAAGATTGTTTTGATCGGCGAAGTCGCCGAAGTCGCCCACGATCAATTTGAGACGCCGGCCGGGAATATCTTCGGAGTGAATATCATTGCGAGCGAGATCGAAACCCTCTTAAAGGGTGGGCCATTGCGCGCCGCATCGATCGCGACGGAATCAGTGGTGACAGCGCTGCTCCTGGCTGTGATCTTAGCCTCGTCCTTCATTGCGGCACCCTTGATTCGTAATGGGATTAGCTTGCTTGGGGCGGTCGTGTTTGTGGGCTTTTGTTGTTGGGCCTACGCCATAGAAGGGCTGATTCTTTCCATGGTGCCCAATATATTTGCCATCATCCTGTCTGTGATCGTGGTGAACGGCCGTTTTTATCTGAACGAGATGGGTCAAAAAGCCTATATTAAAGATGCCTTTGGTCAGTATTTATCGCCAACCGTTGTGGCCGATCTAGTGAAAGATCCGGACAAGCTGACCCTCGGTGGTGAAGAGCGAGAAATGACCGCTTACTTTTCCGATATTGCGGGGTTTTCGACCTTCTCAGAAGGGATGACGCCAACGCAGTTGGTGGGCTTGCTCAATGAATATCTGACCGAGATGTGTGACGTGATCATTGCCTCGGATGGCACCATCGATAAGTTTGAGGGAGACGCCATCATTGCCTTCTGGGGGGCGCCGATCGATCAGCCGGCCCATGCGCGACAAGCCTGTTTCGCCAGTATTGATATGAATCATGCGCTGGGCGGTCTTCGGGATCAATGGGTAGCGAGAGGCTTGCCGAAGGTGTCGGTTCGAATGGGCGTCAATACTGGGCGGATGGTTGTGGGTAATATGGGCTCCACCCAGCGCATTAATTACACCATTATGGGCGATGCGGTCAACCTCGCGGCCCGACTCGAAGGCGCGAACAAAGCATTTCGGTCTGACCTGATGATTTCAGAGTCGACCTATTTGCAGTGCAAGGATGATGTTGATGTTCGAGAGCTCGATATTATTCGAGTAGTCGGTAAAGCCGAGCCGATTCGGGTTTACCAATTGTTGAACCGAAAGGATCAAACCACTGGGGTGCTTGCCGATGTCGTAGATCGCTATCAGGGCGGGTTGCAATTGATCCGAGATCGAAATTTTGTGGATGCCCAAGCGGCGTTCCGAGCCTGCGTTGATCTGATTCCTGATGATGGACCATCCTTAACCCACCTTGCACGGTGTGAAGCGTTCGTTTTGACGCCGCCGCTCGATTGGGATGGCGTGATGGAACTCAAAGAGAAAGGTTGATCGATGGCAGGCGTGATTCAGCAGTCGATTTATGAGGCGCTCACGGCAGCGTTTGACCCGAGTTATTTGGTGGTCACCAACGAAAGTCATCAGCACAATGTGCCACCAGGTTCTGAAAGCCATTTTAAAGTGATTGTGGTGTCAGAATCCTTTGCCGGTGAAAGACTGATTCAGCGCCATCAGCGGGTTAACCGCGTTTTGGCCGCGCAATTGAATGGTCAAATTCATGCCCTATCCATGCACACTTACGCCCAGGATGAATGGTTGATGAAGGGTGAAGCCGCGCCTTTATCGCCCAATTGTTTGGGCGGCGGTCGCGGGGTTGATCCGAGCGAATGAGCCCGTTGGCGGTGACAGCGAACCCATCGGTCTGGATCGCGGGGGACGCGGGTTTGGTTGAGGTGGTGATTGTTCGTCGAAAGCGTAAACGCTTGGCGCTTGTGGTTGAGGTGGATGGCGAGGTTCAGTGCCGAATTCCCAAGCGATGTGCGCACTATGCTGCCAAAGCGTTCATCTTAGAGCATCAAGACTGGGTCTTTCGGGCGATCGCCCGAATGAAAGGCCGCGCCGTTCGTCCCAGACCCCAATTTGCCGAGGGCGCGATCCACTATTTTTTGGGTCATGGTTATCACTTGAAGACTCGAGCTGATCTGCCAGGAAAAGCGCAAATCAGGCAGTCAGACCTAATCGTTCGAGCCTTGCCAGATGCCCCGATGCAAATTCAAATGCGGCTCGAAAACTGGTATCGCACCCAAGCCATGCTGATTTTTAATCGGCGTTTATCGGCCTTGGTTGAACGCTTTGATTTACCAATGGCCGCCAATCTGAAAATCAGAAAAATGAAAGCCAAATGGGGCAGTTGTAGCCAGTCCGGGGTGATCACGCTGAATCTGTGGCTGATTACGCAAGATATTAAAGCGATTGATTACGTTATTTTGCATGAGCTTTGTCATTTAAAGCACTTCGACCACACCCCAGCTTTTTATGGCTACCTTGCCGGGTTTATGCCGGATTGGCGGGCGCATAAAGCGCTGCTGGTTTAATGCTTGCTTGATTTAGGCCGGTCATTAACCAGCGCAGGATGAAGGGTTTGATTTGGTCCTTGATTAAAGGTTGTGCCGCAACCGTTGGGTGGATGCCATCGCGTTGGATGAGGTTGGGATCGGTGTTAATGCCGTTGAGTAAATAGGGTAGGAAGCCGGCGAGTTCATATTGCTCGGCCAACGCTCGATACAGGCCTTCAAAGGCCTCGGTGTAGCGGCGGCCATAGTTCGGTGGCAACACCATGCCGATCAGAATGACCTCGATGTTTTGGGCTTGGCAAAGCGCAATCATTTTCCCAATATTGGCTTGAATACTCGATATCGGATAGCCCCGTAAACCGTCGTTGCCACCCAGTTCTAGAACAACGAGACCAGGGGCGTGGATTTCGAGGGCTTTTGTGAAGCGGTTTAAACCGCCTGTAGTGGTTTCGCCGCTAACGCTTGAGTTGGCTAAGCGAAGCTCGGGGTGGCTGGGTGCAAGATCCGCGCCCAACAGCGCGGGCCAGCTCTCTGGTTGGGTCATGCCATACCCTGCGCTGACGCTATCGCCATAAATCAAGACCGATCGGTTTTCAGCCCCGTGCGTATAAGAGGCAAGGGCGAGCAGGATCAAGAGCAGCATTTGATCGCAACCCATGCGATCATGGATTCTTTTCAAAGATGACTGAAGCACGGATACGATGGGTATGATTAAGACGACCGACATTTGCAAAATTGTGGACACCAGTGAGGGAAGCCTCGTGATTTTGGAAGGGATCACGCTGGAAATCAACCAAGGCCAATCAGTTGCAATTGTCGGGGCCTCTGGATCCGGCAAAACGACCTTGCTGAGCTTGCTCGCAGGATTGGATTCGCCAACCCAAGGCACCATCATTTTAGGCGGCGATCAAAACATTACCTTGATGAGTGAGGCGCAGCGGGCAAAGCTTCGAGGCGCAATGGTGGGTTTTGTGTTTCAAACCTTTCAGTTACTAAGCAGTTTAACCGCCTTAGAAAATGTCATGTTACCGGGAGAGCTTCGGGGTGACGCAGGCGCCGGCGATAATGCAACGAGACTTTTGGAACGGGTGGGACTTGGCCATCGACTGACGCACTATCCTCGACAGCTCTCGGGCGGCGAGCAGCAGCGCGTGGCGATTGCCCGGGCTTTTGCCTCCAATCCCAAGATCTTATTTGCGGATGAACCGACCGGGAATTTAGATGCCAAGACGGGTTCTAAGATCATAGATCTGTTGTTTGATTTGAATGCTGATTTTGGCACGACCCTGGTTCTAGTGACTCACGACGCACGATTGGCCGGCCGGTGTGAGCGCTCGATTTTGATTGAAGCGGGTCAGTTGGTTACAGAAGCTGGCGATGTTAGCCGCGCCATTGCTTAGGGTAATCGATCGATGCGACTGGCTTTAAAATTATTGATTCGAGACTGGCGCGGGGGCGAGTTGACCTTGTTGTTGGCGGCTTTGATTATTGCGGTGGGTACCGTGACAACCATCACGTTGTTCGTCGATCGTCTACAGCAAGCCCTCTTGCTCGAGTCCGCCTCTTTTATTGCAGCAGACCGAGTGATCTCCAGCAGTCGGCCGATTCAACCGGAGCTGCTCACCCGAGCGGATGAATATGGTTTGTCCCGAACGGCAACGGTCTCGTTTTTGTCAATGGTGTTTTCTGAGGAACGCGCTCAGCTCGCCGCCGTGAAAGCGGTTGATACCGGTTATCCACTGCGTGGCAAACTGATTATTGCGGATGAGCCTTTTGGCGCGGGACGACCTGCCGCAGTGGGGCCAAAGCCAGGTTCTGTTTGGATGGAGTCTCGGTTGTTCCCGTCCCTCGACACCCGCCCGGGGGCCTCGGTGGATGTGGGCGCAATGACTTTGCCGATTGCTCATGTGCTGCTCAAGGAACCGGATCGCGGGGGCGGCTTTGATACCGTCGCACCGAGGGTCATCATGCATTTGAGTGATGTCGGCGGCACCGAGATCATCCAGCCCGGCAGTCGGGTGACCTATCGGTATTTGTTTTCGGGTGCGGAGACTCAGCTGCAAGCTTGGGAAGCCAGTGTTCGACCCGATTTGCCGGCCGATACTCGGCTGTATGGGGTGAAAGAAGGCGCTGAAGAAATTGGTGATGCTTTGTCCAAAGCAGAGCGCTTCTTGTTGCTGGGTGGGTTACTTGGGGTTGTGCTCGCCGGGGTGGCCATTGCGTTGGCGGCCAATCGATATGCCCATCGGCATTTCGATCATGTCGCGATTTTAAAGACGCTCGGCGCGACACCGGCCCGGATTGATCAAATCTACTTGGTTATTTTTATTGGGTTGGGATTGGTGGCAACGCTCAGTGGCGCAGGCCTCGGCCTCTTGGTTCAAGCCGGGGTGGCTGAAGTCTTGCGGCCCCTGCTGCCGGTCGCCCTACCAGCGCCTTCAGCAAAGCCAATCGTGCTTGGACTGACAACCGGCATGGTGTGTCTATTGTCCTTTGCCTTGCCACCGCTATTGACGCTGCGCAATGCGGATCCGGTGCGGGTGATTCGCCGAGACCTTGAAACCGCAAACCCTTCATCGCTTGTGGCCTACGGTTTTGGTGGTTTTGGTACGTTTGGCCTGATGTGGTGGTACAGCCAGGACCTTAGGCTAACCTTACTGCTCTTTATCGGGGGCCTCGTTGCGGTGGTTATCCTGGGGATGCTTGCGCTGCTTCTGGTGCGCTCCGGAAGGCAGGTGGGTTTGCAGGCGGGCAGCGCTTGGCGGTTAGCGATTGCTGGCTTGCAACGACGACAATTAGAAAGTGCCTTACAAATATTGGCGTTTGGTCTTGCGCTAATGTTGTTGCTCACCCTATTTTTAGTCCGAACCTCACTTTTGTCTGAATGGCAAAATCAGATCCCAGCGGATGCGCCAAATCACTTTGCAATGAACATATTGCCCGATGAGCGCGGTGATATCCGGGCCTTTTTAGATGCGGCCAAGGTTTCGGTGACACCGGAATACCCGATGATCCGGGGTCGGATTACCGAGCTCAACGAGGTGTTAATAACCGAGCTTACCAATAAGGCGGGCTCCGAGCGGAGGGCGCCCCGGCTGAGTTCAACTCGAAACTTGACGGCGACCGCAGTCTTACCCAAAGACAACAAAATTCTATCTGGGGCTTGGTTTTCGCCGACCTCAGAGGTTTCTGAAGTTTCCGTTGAGGCAGAGTTTGCCCAAAGCAACGGCTTAGACTTAGGGGATGAGTTGGTCTTTGAGATAGAGGGACGTCCGCTAACCGCTCTAGTCACCAGCATTCGATCGGTCGCTTGGGATAATTTGCAACCTAACTTTTATTTGATTTTTTCACCGCAGATGTTGCAGGACTTCCCGTCGACCTTTATGACCAGTTTTTATCTAAACGGGGATCAGAAAGCGTTGCTGAGCCCATTGCTTCGACAATTTCCGACCATGACGGTACTTGAAGTGGATGCTTTGATCGAGCAGATCCGAACGATTGTGGCCCAGGTCACGCTGGCCGTTGAGTTCATGTTGGTGCTGATTTTACTGTCAGGGGCGATGGTGCTGTTGGCCAGTATCCAAGCGAGTTTGGATGAGCGCATGAAGCAATTTGTGATTCTTCGGACCCTCGGCGCATCGAATCAATTGGTTCGGACCAGTCTTGCAATGGAGTTCGCAGTTTTGGGGGCGTTTGCCGGTTTGCTCGCGGCGCTTGGCGCGGAACTCACCGTCTATGGTTTGGAGCGTGAAATCTTTGATTTGGATTATTCGCCGAGCCCTTGGTTGTGGGCCTTGGGGCCCATTTTAGGCGCAGGACTGATCAGCGTCATCGGTATGTTGGCAACCCGCCGGGTACTCGATCAATCGCCGGTGTCGGTGCTTCGAGCGTTGGCTTAAAGTTTGCGCTCATCTTAAATTGCAATAAGGTACGGCATAGGGAAGGTCGTTTTTTGACCCCTGAAACCAGAGCAATTTAGGATATCGAATGCAGGTTGTAGATCTGAAGACCATCGCGCCGCTTTTTGTGGGGGCCTTAGACTTTGACCACACAGATGCAGGGCTGACGCCTCGCAGGCTCCCGCCTTTCACCCGTGGGCGCGCGCCGCAAGAGATGCAACGCGTGATCGCAACGCCCTCCGGCATCCGGATTGAGTTTTTGAGTGATACGACTGAAATCTCGCTCGATGTGCATTTGTCGCTGATTCAGGCTGGCGCAAGCGTGCCGGCCGCAACGATCGATCTCGTGGTGGATGGCGAGTGCGTTCAATCTCAGGCGCATGCTGAAGGTGATTTGATGCGGGTGATCGGCGTTAATGAAATGCAAAGAACCCCGGGGCCTGCGGTTTGTTATCAGTTTTCAGAGCTTGAAAATAAATTAAAGCACATCGCCCTGTGGTTGCCCGTGAACGCCGTCGTTGAGGTTCGCGGTTTAGCCATTGATGATGGCGCGCGGCTTGATCCGGTTATTGATGAAATGCCCAAATGGGTCCATTACGGCAGTTCCATTAGCCAATGCTCGGAAGCCGCCTCACCAACGCAGACCTGGCCCGCCATTGCTGCGCGCGCAGGGGGCGTCTCGCTCACCAGTCTGGGCTTTGGCGGCCAGTGTCATCTCGATCAATTTGTTGCGCAAACCATCCGTGATCTGCCGGCTGATTACATCAGTTTGAAGGTGGGCATCAATATTGTGAATCAGAATTCCCTCGGCCGACGCGCGTTTGCTTCCGCGCTTCATGGTTTTTTAGACACGATTCGGGCAGGTCATGCGCAGACGCCCATTATTTTAATATCGCCCATTTTTTGTCCGTTTAGCGAAAACACGCCTGGGCCGACAACCGCTTCCGTCATCCTGATCGGCGGTCAGAAGCGGCTCGTCTTTGGTGCAATCGAAGGGCATCAGGCCGTCCGTCAGAATGCCCTGACGATTACGCAAATGCGCAAGATAATGTCCGAGATTGTGGCGGCTCGGCGAGCGCAGGGCGATGATGCTTTGGGGTATGTTGATGGGCTTACTTTGTTCTCCGAAGACGATCAGAGCGAGTTGCCGGACAACTTACATCCGAATGCTGCCGGTTACGTTCGGATTGGCGAAAGGTATGCGGATATCGCCTTTGGTGGCGGTCTGTTTAGCCGTCTTCGGGGCGTATAAACCCGGTTTGATTAAAGTCCATCTTATCGCGTCCGCTCACAATGGGCCGAACGTGGTTTTGAGCGTCGTATTTTAAGACGCGGACGATCGGCGGGATCAATCGAATCGATAACCCACAACGGGGCAGATTGGATCGATTCACCTCGGAATGGTGCAACAGTCGCTTGTTAAATAAAACAAACTGGCCGGGCTCGAGCTCGATGGCAAGGTGCGTGTCAACCTGATCCGGGTCGGCCATTTCAAGCAATGCCATGTCGGGTGTTGCTTTGATGTGGGGCAATAACTTTCGGTGCGAGCCGGGAATGAATTGCCTACACGCATTGTCACGCGTCATACGGTCGATGGCGAGCCAGGCCGAAATAATGACCGGTGGTGCCAGAGGCCAATAATTGTAATCCTGGTGCCAGGGAATCTCTTTTGCGCCCGCGCCCTTGTCAAAAAAATGCGCGCCACAGCAAGGGGATCGTCGCCTCGCGAAAGAGGTGGCTCTTATGTTAAAGACTTTTCCAAAACGAGATGCTTATCGCCTAAACAACACGGTGATCAAAGAAGCGACTCGCAGAGCGAGACGAATCTTAGCATTAAGACATTTGCGAGGTGAGTCATTGGATGCCTGCAGAGTAACCCGAAAAGACAGCAGCTGAAATGATTGCGTTTTTCGATACAGTCAACGAGTAGAAGTTTTTCTCAAAGCCAAAGTCGCTAGTATTGTTGTGGCGAATTCGTAGGTCATAGCGCCCCAGGTGTAAGCAGACACTGGGTCGGTGATCAGGAGCGTTGAGTAGAGCCGCGCTAGCGCCAGTGAACCGATGCAAAAAATAAGCACTACCAATCCTGTTTTGTAAAAATTGGGATTCAGGGCTGCCAGGAGGCAGAATAGTCCAAGCCCGGTTTGTAGGCCGCCATACATTGCACTGATCTCGGCAATGGCGTCACCATTGTTCATGCTGAGGCCAGCATATTGGGCGGGAACATCCGGCGCGATAAGGCAGATCAGTCCGTATGAAATAAAGGTTACAGCAGAAACCCATAATACAATTTTTCCCAACACAGACTTGCTCTCCATGCGCTTACCTATCGACGTGGACTCTTCGTAGTATAAGACCGATCTTTGAGCGCTGACAAGCGAAGGCGGATGAAGGACAATGAACAGATAATATTTTAGCCGTTTAGATGCTTCAGTTGGCGGTACGACCTAGACTGATTTGGCTCTTATCGGCAGGCCAATCTTCCCAAACTTCAGGACAAGTTATGTCGCAACACGAATATGTTTTTGTCGCAGTGTCGATTATTCTGGGCTTGGCGATCACTCGAATGTTGCACACCGTGGGCATTTTGATCCGCGTTCACGACCGTGTGATATTCCACTGGGCTACCGCGCTTTGGTCTTTATGCGTTATGGCTTTCGTCTTGCAGTTCTGGTGGGTGGGTTGGGGGCTTCGCGAAGTAATGGAATGGCGGTTTATTGATTTTCTGGTACTGATTATCGGTTCAATTTTTATCTATGGGGCGGCGGAAATGGCCTTGCCGGTGCCCGACGATGACGGTGATGACGACGAGCTGGACTTTATTCGTCACAGCGAGGGTTTTGGTCGGCTGTCCGTTCTCTCGATGCTGATTTATCTATGTGTCGGTCCTTATGTCAATCTGGCAATCCGGCTAGAACCGTCCCCGACTGGCCTAGCATTGCTACTTCCGGCCGTCGGGATCGTGGTGATGCTGGCGATGATTTTATTCCCACGCAGCTTTCGATGGCTGTGTCCGGTATTCGCATCGTACGCGCTGTTGATTTTGTTTCTGACAGCCTGACGCGCGTCATCCAATGGGTGGTACTGCTATTCGGGTGGCAACGGATGGTACAGATCTGGTCAGGGGATTAGCGGTACACAGTGGTTAGCGGTGAGTGGGTGGCCGACTACCTGTGCTTGAGCTTGTTGACCCGTCAATAGTCGTAATCTAACGGCAGGGATCCTGCAGCCAGGTTGAAGCAGTAGCGTTTTTTCTACTAACAGAACTGTCGCCTCTGTCAGGGCAGATTAGCGCAGCGCGGCCTTATTTTTCAGGCCGTATAACGCGCCCGTTAGTACCACTAATCCAAGCAGCGTTCTTAAACGAGTGTCGTTGAGTTTTGTGGACTTCTTGACATCCATCCTGCACGCAATGCCCGCATCGGCGGCAACGACAGCAAGGTTGTGGTGCCCGTAAGCCACTTCCAGATTCTAGTCGCGTTTCTCGGGGTCCATGGCATAGAGGGACTGGGGACGGTCGCGGAAGGTTGAATCAGTCGGTCGGGTGCCAGAGCGTGAGCATCCCTTAATGCCAGCATATTGGATGTGGGCATCGCATCAAATGGGCCAAGGAAGCCTTGGTGATGAAACTGCGCAACTTGATCCGGGCTAAGGGCTGTTGGCACGCACGTCACCATGGCTTGAATCGGACTAAAAAAAATACCGACTCATGAGATTGCTCGCCAGAGAACATTCGGGTTTTAAGGCTTGGCAGACGACTCGTCATGATCGCGGCAAAACGAGTTCTCTGAGGGAGGTGTCTAGCCGAGGAGAAGCTATCGGTTTCCAGGCAATCATGGTGCGCGTATTCATCTGGGCACTCGAAGGAAACCGGAAGACAGTCCGATTCGGATCACGTAGTATCGTTAAAGCGCGCAGGCAAATCACGCGTGAAACCTAATAGGAGGAACCCATGGCAGAAGCCTTTATGGCCTATCCGGAGCTTCGAAACCCATTCGATGCGAAACCAATTCATCCTGAAGGCAGCGCGACCGTGCTGTATCAAGGCAAATCAATCACATTATCGAATCTTGGCCAAGGCGATGGCTTGTTAATCGACCCCGCTGACCTGACCCAGATCAATGGATTTGTCTTAAAAGCCGAAGGCGCTTGCTTCGAAGATCTGTGCATCCCAATGACGGATGATGTGTTGATCGAGCAGGATGGGAAGCAATGGTTTAGCTTAACGGCCTTTGCGTCATTGTTAGGACAACCGTTTGTTGCGGATCATGAGGCCGGTGTTTGGAGCTTTGCTGAGATTCCAGCAAAACGCGAGAACATGATGCTGAACGCCCAGGCACCGGATCTTGAAATCACTGACCGCAAAGGGAAAGTGATCAGAATGTCTGATCTGAAAGGCAAAAAAGCGCTCATTGTGACTTGGTCCTCCTGGTGAGGCTGCTTTCTTGACGTGCCCGTGTGGCAACGTATATATGAAGACATTAACGACCCCAACTTCGTGATCATTTGTGCGGCTGAAGACACCGGCGGCGAAGCCGCTGCGGGTCCGATATTTGATGCCGCCAATCCAACCTATATTCAAATTGTGGATGAAAATCATTTAATCAGCAGCGCCTTTAATTTCGTGAACGTGCCGTCCGCGGCTTGGATTGATGAGACGGGGCAAATTGTTCGAATTGATGAGGGCACCTACTCGATGCTCCATTCCTTTGGGGAGGGCGAGCAGGCGATTTCATTCGGCACGAATGTGTATGAGCCTGCCTTGAAAGACTGGGTGGCCAAGGGTGCTGACAGCGAGTACGTGCAGTCCGCGGCAACGGTTGCGGGCAATATCCGGCAGCACACTGCGGATCAGCAGAAAGCCGATGCAGCGTTTCGACTTGGCAATCTGTTTCGCAGACACGGCCAAGAAGCGAAGGCCGATGAGTACTGGGAGATGGCCAGGGCTTTGAATCCAGACAGCGTCAACTTTATTCGTCAGAACCTAACGCTCACCGAAGAAGGTTCAGCAGGCGAGACGTTTCGAGAGATGATGGGAGAGTACGTCAGTGCCGGCCGGGACTACTACCGACCGCTTGATATTAAACCCTGATCAATAGGGCGGGCATTCAGCCCGCCCGCGTTTCACCGCCTCGAAAGCTTTTTGGGCATGCGTTCGTCCGCGAGGGTCGGATGTTTGAAGCCGTCCTTTACGGCTTAACCGGTCACTTTTCCGAGCCGTTTTGCGTCTTCCGAATAGTGCGCATAGGACTGTTTCAGCGTTGCTGAATTGAGCAAGGTGGTCGCGATCACGTCGCCGGTTTTGGGGTCTTTGATCAAAGTTTTGACCCACATGGATTCGGTCCGGGCACTTTCGCCCAACCCAACGACCGCACGCTCTAATTGGTAAACTTGGCCAACAAAGAGCGGGCCTTTGATCATTTTAATTTCAAGATCGGCAAATAATCCAATCGAAGGCCCTTTAGGGCCAGTAAGACCATTTGGCGTGTGCGTCACCAATGGGCTAATCATTTCTATTGGGATAATGGCTTTTCCCCAGGGTGACGCGTGGGCTGCCTCAGTAAAATACCAACGGCAGGTTTCGGTAATCTTGTCCAATTTGTTGGCTAACGTGAAGGGATAGCTGTTGCCAAGATGTTGGTCATAACCCATTGTGACGGCCTCCGGTGAGGCCGACTGATCACCGATCTTCACATGTTCGAGTAAGACCAGATTATCCGGCGTCCCACGAGCCGACATCAAAGCCTCTAAACGGGTTTCTGGATGATCTGGACCCATCGACGCCGTGCCTTCGAGGACGGTCTCGCCCGATTTTTTCACCGCCCAAATTTTTGTAATATTGTCTGATGCGGTTGGCAATTCAACAAATGCTTGGACGGCTTCGCCTTCTACGACAACATTTTTAAAATGTGAGCTGATACAACCCGACTCGAACCAGCGGTCGCCCCAGATTTTATACAAAAGCGGGTCAAACTGTGAAAAATGCGTTGGGCCCTCAATGGGCGCGCCGCTAAACCCAAGCGCCTGGGCCTGATCATCGTCATGAATCGATAAATGGCCGCCGTACTCTTGTTCCGCTAGCATTTGTACTGGGAACCGAAAAGGGCCGGTCAGAACGCCGTCCTGTTCATGAATTTCTGTGTCGAAGGTCAACTGGGCCATGCTTGTCTCAAGGTTAAGGGTTCTCTTAGGATAGGTTTGGTCAGGGTAGAATTTCAAGTGCTATCGCGTAAGCGATTGAATTGTCTTCAGCGTTAATAACCCGCCCGCTGTTTGTACCGCGTCTGCAGCAGCAGGCGCCGGTCACCCGAGTCAGGGCAGGACAAGACGATGCGGTATTCGGCTTCTGACGCTTTGGGGTGATGAGCCGGATGCGGGGCACTGCTTGATCACGGGGATAACGATGTGGTTGCATTGACGCACCTACTCGGTTGACTGATCTCGAGGCCGAGCGAATCATGGCAATAAACGTGAGGTGAGATCTGTTCTGAGCATCTGCAAAAATGGGAAGCGAGGATAAGGGGCTTGCGGTCGGGCACGACGCCGTGCCTCGACAAGGTGTCTTGACCACGCGTCATCGTTTTAGGGCTCTTCATACCAGGTGTTGTCGGAATGCTGTTTCATCCAGAAGTATGAATGCCAATAAAAACGGCCAGGTTCATTGCTCAACCGGGTGCAGTTATAACGCGCGCGCCCAGGTTTCAGGGGTGCTGTCGCCTGGATCACAATCGCACGGTTTTCAGCCTTGGGTTCGATGGCGCCGTCCGGGCCAAAACAGTTCAGCCCAGTAACACGGGTCAGTCCTAAGGCCGTGGCGTTAATCATCGGTTTGGTCTCAAGGCCTGTGAGGATGGGGTTGTGTAACGACGGCGCGCCTGGAAATGCCAGGGTCAGAACCTTGGTTTTAAAACTGTCGAGACCCGCG
>Ga0209091_10000134_pt1 | contig 71135 bp, 74 predicted proteins | sample ArcticOcean_MG_C_6_FD_187438 | JGI IMG/M metagenome (GOLD analysis project Ga0209091, IMG submission 187438) | Marine microbial communities from western Arctic Ocean - ArcticOcean_MG_CB8_128 (SPAdes) (version 2) | ecosystem: Environmental > Aquatic > Marine > Oceanic | place: Arctic Ocean...
CCAAGACCACTAACAGCCAGTTGAGAAATTTCAGGTTTTTCACTTCCTGCCATAGCCGATCTATCAAGAAAGCTTCCTGCTAACATCCAATTTAAACCGTTTCTTTCATTGCCAATTATAAAGTTTAGAGATCTATCTTCTTGGCCTCCAGCGTCAGCTTTTTGATTAGATATTTCTAATTCAGCTCCCGTAAAATCTCTTCGAAAGATATAGTTAACCACTCCAGCCACTGCATCAGATCCATAAATTGATGCAGCCCCCTCTTTAAGAACCTCCACCCTTTCAATAGCAATTAATGGAATTGTTGAAGTATTAACAAAAACACTACCATCATTGGCTGTTGCACCAGTTACAGTTTGTCTTCTTCCATCAATCAAGACTAATGTAGAAGATAAACCTAACCCCCTTAAATTAATATTTGATGTCCCTTGTGTATTTCCTGAGGTAAATGCATCAGTATTATTTTCAGAGCCTGAATTAATGGATAGATTTCTAGTGATGTCAGACGTTAAAAAAGCTCCCATTCCATCAATTTCATCTCTAGTTATTATGTCGACGGGTGAGGATCCATCTTTAGATCTAACTTTAATATAAGAACCAGTAACTATAATTTCTTCAATTGTTTTATCTTGAGCCAAAGCAAGATTACTAAAAAAAAATAAGATTATAAAAATAAACTCTACAGTATTTCTTTTTATTTTTTTCAAAACACCCTCCTAAGAAAATTTAAAATATAGAAAACAAGCGTTAATCTTTTGAATCCTTTAAATCAAATGAAACAGCATGCAATCCATTATTAAATTCTTCTTTAAGAATATTCATAGCAATTCTATGTCTTTCGATTGGTTTAATATTATTAAATTCCTGTGACTTTATCGATATTTTAAAATGAGTTCCCCCCGCCTTAGCACTTTCATTATGATTTGCATGCAAATGAGACTGGTCTTCTACCTCAATAAATAAAGGAGAGAGAGCCTCAGAGAGTTTTTTTAAGATAATTTCTTTTATTTCCATTTTAATATTTCCACTATATCAGATTATAAGTTAAAATTGAATACATACGAATAACCTAGGAATTGATTCTATATGAAATTAAACCCAAAATATTTTAATAATTTAAGGATAAAACCGAAAATATTATCAAAAAAAAAAGTCTGTGACTATGGGGGTTGCAATGAACATGGTGAATTCCTTGCAAAAACAAAATCTTCTGCAAAATTTTTTTACTGCCTCAATCATATAAAGGATTTTAATAAGAATTATAATTTCTTTGAAGGGATGAGCGAAGAAGAGGTTATTGATTATCAAATTTCTGCAATAATTGGACATAGGCCAACCTGGAAATCAGGAACAAACCCTCAAGCGAGCTACTTTTCAAAATTTGCCAAAAATGACGGTAGTGCTTTTGATGATCCTTTTGATTTATTTGAAAAAGAAAAAACATCAAAATATGAAAGACAATCTAAAATAAAAAAAGGTAAAATATCTGAAAAGGCCTACAAGCTTCTTGATTTTAATTCTGTTTCAAACAAAAATGATATAAGAAAAAAATTTAAAGAGGTTGTGAAAAGTCTTCACCCAGACACAAATGGGGGCGATAATTCACAAGAAGATTTATTAAAGGAAGTAATCAGTGCTTATAAAGCTTTAAAATCAAAAGGGCACTGTTAAATTATATCTGAATTTGCTAAACAATCGTATTAATAAAAGAAAGGAATTAATTTATGAGCACGGATACAAAAAAAGTTATAGATATTGGAAGCCCAGATATTGAGATATCTGTTAAAGAAATGTTTGGTCTTGATACTGATTTAAAGGTACCCGCATATTCAAAAACAAATGAATATGTTCCTGAGATTGATGAGGATTATTTGTTTAATCATGAAACTACTATAGCTATTCTAGCAGGCTTCTCGCATGACAGAAGGGTTATGGTTCAAGGCTACCACGGTACTGGTAAATCTACTCACATTGAACAAATAGCAGCTAGATTAAATTGGCCTTGTATTAGAATTAACCTTGACAGTCACGTTAGTAGGATTGATCTGATTGGCAAAGATATGATTACGCTAAAAGATGGAAAACAAATAACAGAATTCCGTGAGGGACTTTTGCCTTGGGCAATTCAGAATCCTGTGGCATTGGTCTTTGATGAGTACGATGCAGGACGACCAGACGTAATGTTTGTAATACAAAGGGTTCTTGAAATCTCTGGTAAGCTTACACTTCTAGACCAAAATAAGGTTATAACCCCTCATAAATATTTCCGTTTATTTTCAACAACGAATACTGTCGGTTTAGGCGACACATCTGGACTTTATCATGGAACTCAACAAATTAACCAAGGTCAAATGGACCGTTGGTCAATTGTAAGCGCTCTTAACTATCTTCCACATGAGGATGAATTAAATATTGTTTCTAGAAAAGCAAAAACCTTTAACAATAAAGAAGGTAAGGAAGTTATTTCTAAAATGATAAGAGTTGCAGATCTAACAAGAAATAGCTTTATTAACGGCGATATTTCTACCGTTATGAGTCCTCGAACTGTCTTAACATGGGCTCAAAATACCGAAATTCTTAAAGATGTAGGTTTGAGTTTTAAACTAACCTTTCTTAATAAGTGTGATGAATTAGAACGACAAACTATTGCAGAGTTTTACCAAAGGAGCTTCGGTGAAGAGTTGGTAGATACATCTGTAATATTGAAATCAGAAAACGATAGTGACAAATAAATCCTCAGATATTGATGAGTTTAAGCGTGCCCTAACTATGGCTATGCGTTCGATCTCAAAACAAGATGAACTTACTGTTAGTTTTGGATCAGATAAGGGTAATTTGAGTGGTCTAAAAGCAAGACTGCCAATGCCAAATAAAAATATGGACTCTGCTCAAATTAATTCGTTAAGAGGTGAAGCAGATTCACTTGCACTATATCTAGCTCATCACAAAGAAATGATAGATGAAAAATATTCTCCTCAGGGCCAGAATGCAAAAGGAATATATAACTCTCTCGAGAAAGTAAGGTGTGATGCTATAGGCTCTAATTCAATGACTGGTGTTTCCAATAATTTAGTGGAAATGGAAAAAACCAAAATAAAAAGAAAAGTCTTAAGTGTAAATAATGACAGCCCTGAAGGTAAAATGATTGAAGCTCTATCATATATTGTAATGGAGCGTTTAACTGGTAATAAAATTGATGAGGCACAAGAGTATATTCAACCTTGGAAGAAATGGATAGAGGAGAGAGCTGAAACATCAATAGATAAGTTGATAAAGAGCGTCCAAGACCAAAAAGAATATGCTAAAATAACAAGAAAACTGATTGGTGATCTAGAGCTTGGTGATGAGTTAGGCGAAGATCCAACAGAAGAAGATCAAGAAGATGATAGTAATGAGAATGAGAATGAAGAATTCTCAGACGCTGAAGAGGATGAATCAACTTCAGATGATGAAACACAATCAGATGATATGGAAGCCGATGATGGTACCCCAGAGGAGGATGACTCATTGGAAACCGAGATGTCTGAGGTTGGAGAAGAATCAGATAATGAGGATGATAGTCTTGCCCAATCTGCAAGAGGTAGGGGCAATGACAACGAACAAAGAAGAGAGCTTCCCTACAAAATCTTTACTGAAAAATATGATGAAGAAATTAAAGCTGTTGATTTATGCGAAATGGAAGAACTTGAAAGATTAAGAGAATATTTAGACCAACAGCTCAATCACCTTCAAGGGGCGGTAACAAGGTTAGCAAATAAATTACAAAGAAAATTATTAGCCCAACAAAATCGTTCATGGGAGTTTGATCTTGAAGAAGGCCTTTTAGATGTTTCAAAATTGACTAGGGTTATTATTGATCCAACATCAGCATTATCTTTTAAAATGGAAAAAGATATTGAATTCCGAGATACAGTTGTATCGTTATTAATTGATAATTCTGGTTCTATGAGAGGAAGGCCAATAACAATTGCCGCCATGTGTGCCGATATTTTAGCAAGGACACTTGAAAGGTGTTCTGTAAAAACTGAAGTCCTTGGGTTTACAACAAAAGCATGGAAAGGTGGAAAATCAAGAGAATCTTGGTTAGAGGAAGGAAAACAACCTGCTCCTGGTCGCTTAAATGATCTTAGACATATTATCTATAAAACTGCTGATGAACCCTGGAGAAGATCAAAACGTAACCTCGGGTTAATGTTAAGAGAAGGCTTGTTAAAAGAAAATATTGATGGGGAAGCATTAGAATGGGCCCACAAAAGATTACTTGGAAGAACAGAACAAAGAAAAATTCTTATGGTTATTTCAGATGGTGCCCCAGTTGATGACTCAACCCTCTCAGTAAATGCAGGTAATTATCTTGAAAGACACCTTAAGCAAGTAATTCAAAAAATCGAGCTTGATTCATCGATTGAACTAACAGCAATTGGGATTGGTCACGATGTAAATAGATATTATAGAAAAGCTGTGACGATAGTAGATGCTGAACAGCTTGGTGGGGCTATAACGGAACAACTGGCTGGTTTATTTGATGAAGAATTTAATTCGCGTAACAAGAAAAGGATTAAGATTGGGGTTTAAACGCTAACTATTCTCTTTTTAAGTTTTCTAGCCTTAATTGAAAGCTCAGAATCTTTTGCCTTAATTAAAAAATTATCCAGACCACCAACATGTTCTACTGATCTAAGGGCATGTGCGCTTACTCGAAAACGAACTGTTTGATTGAGTTTGTCACTTGCAAGACTAACATTACATAAATTAGGCAAAAATCTTCTTCTCGTCCTATTTTTAGCATGACTAACATTGTTACCTGTCATCACACCTTTTCCGCTAAGTTCACATTGTCTAGACATAATAAATACCAATTTTTATTTTAAAGTTAAGCTTGGGTTTTATATACCTATTAAGTATACGTCAAGATAGATTTATCTATGAAGACCCCAATTTTTTCTTAATTCTAATAATATCCTCTTCTGATTCAATAAAACCATTCTTCTTGGATTCTAAAAAGTAATTTAGAGCAAAGTTTAAATCTTTATTTAGATAACGTCCTTCTTCATAAATTCTTCCCATTTCAACTAGAGCAGCATTAACCTTTCCGTCAGCAGCTTCTCTTATAAATTTTAAACCCTTATTAGCATTTTGAGAAACTCCTAGTCCTTTTAGGTACAATCTACCTAAATAAAACGTAGCCTGCAGATAAGGTGAGTCATCTCTATTATCGTCAGTCGCTCTTGCTCGCCTATATAATTTAACTGCCTCTCTGTAATCTCGCCTTCCAGCAACTCCGGTCTCATAACCTTTTGCAAGCTCAATTAGTGACCGATCAAAATTTTTATTAGCTGAAGCCTTAAACCACTCTATAGCCTCTATTGGATTAGCCTCACCCACTCTTCCCTCTCTTAACCATAATGCATAATTAAATTGAGCCTGAGGTAGGCCGCCGTAAGCTGCTTTTTTATAATAATCAAATGCTTTTTCCTCATTAATTTCAACGCCTCTTCCTTTTGCATAAATAATTCCTAAATTAAAAGTAGCTGAAACATTTCCTCCGTCAGAGGCTTGCTGAAAAAGTTTAATTGCTTTATCAAAATCTTGATTCAAATCTCTCCCAATATAATATTGAGTTCCTAAATAGAACTTAGCGTCTGGGTTACCTTCATCGGATTGAGCCCTTAATATTGCAATATCAGTATCAATGGATAATTGTGATTTAGCTTCATAGTTAAATAAAGTAATGCTAATAAATAAAGTTATTGTTAAAAAAAATATTCTCATAGATTATTCCTTTATTTTTTTCCTCGTTTTAAAAATTTAAAAAGATACCCTGCAACCTTCCTAATTTGAATTTCCTCTGACCCTTCCGTAATCCTATATCTCCTATGGTGTCGATATATATGCTCAAAAGGCTTATGACGAGAATAACCTATACCACCATGTACTTGAATAGCTTGATCGGCAGCTTGGCAAACTAATCTGTTAGATCGATAATTACACATTGATACTTTGTCAGACAAGTTAATTGCGACCTCGGGTTTAGTCATTTGATCCATTTGCCATGCAGTCTTGTAAACTAAATTCCTTATCATTTCACACTCTGTGTGAAGTTCAGTTAAAGGAAATTGAATAGCTTGATTTGTTGAAAGGGGTTTACCAAAAGGTTTTCTTTCGTTTGCATAATCTACACTCATATTTATACAATATTGTGCTGCTCCCACTCCTGAAGCAGCTTGACGAATTCTATTTTCATGAACAAAGTGTTGAGCAAGATCAAGACCTTTATCCAGTTCACCTAAAATTGCAGTGGAGGGAACCCAAACATTTTTCATGCTTATTAAGGCGTGATCGGTTGGCATATTAAAAGTCCACATAAATTCTTCAATATTAAAACCGTCGGAAGATGTTGGAACTAGAAAACAAGAAATACCTTTTGGCGATCCATTGTCGCCACTTGTACGGGCAAAAATCATATCATAATTTGCCTTATGCAAACCGGTGTTCCAGGTTTTTGATCCATTAATTAACCAACCATCAACACCATCTCTTTTTTCTGGTATTGCGTTTGTTTCCATCCATGTTGCATCTGAACCATGCTCTGGTTCAGTTAAACCAAACGATATTTTAATACTTCCATCTAACATACCTTTAATAAACTTATCTTTTTGATCAGGCGTACCAAAATCCCTAAACATTAAAATCTGAGGAAAATTTCCTACAATAGAATTCTCATTCTGTAAGTCATTGTGAAGTCCTAAGCCTTTTGCGGCCAAGTGTTCTCTAATAATTGCCATTGATAGATTGGAACCATCTTGACCTCCATATTCAGCTGGTAATCCATGCCTAAGATGTCCGGCCTCATCCGCTACCGTCCTCATCTCGCTTAATAGATCCTCCCAATCCTCTGAAGGAAGTCCTCCGCGATCCCAGTCAGTTCTAGAATGTTCTCTACGATGATCAAAAAATCGAATATTATCGTTCTTCATCTCTATAGGTTTAATTTTATTTTCGATAAAATTATCAAGAATATCTAAATAATCCTGAATCTCTTGCGGTATAGAAAAGTCCATAACTAAAGCTCCATATTTTTATCATAATATACATTTTTATAATAAAATTTATAATGAAAATACATTTATTATAAATAGTACTAATCGTTTTATTAACATCTACATATAGTATAGAACATAACAAGAAACTATCCATGTGATTGATTCGGTCATGGTACGTTCTTCAAGTAGTCCAGTTAATAATTTTATATGCCACTATATGGAGTGTATCGTTATTTTTTATTTAACTTGAATATAAACTAAAATTTTGTAAAACAACTTATGGCTATTATTGCAGCACTTGGTCCAACTAACACCGGAAAAACTCATTACGCACTAGAAAGACTAGTTGCGCATAAATCAGGTATGATTGGACTACCCCTGAGGTTACTAACAAGAGAAGTGTATGATAAATTAGTTAAAGAAGTTGGACCATCTAGGGTTGCAATGATAACTGGTGAAGAAAGAATCATTCCTCCAAATCCTCAATATTGGGCATGTACAGTTGAATCTATGCCAGTAGATAAACCAGTAGAGTTTCTTGCTGTCGATGAAATACAGCTAATGGATGATCCTGAACGAGGCCATATATTTACCGACAGACTCTTAAATGCCAGGGGTATGAGCGAGACATTGTTTATGGGATCTAGTATTTCGAGTAAAGTTATAAAAAAATTACTGAATGATGTTAGATTTCAAAATAGACCAAGGTTTTCTAAACTTTCATACACAGGCTATAAAAAAATTAGCCATCTTCCAAAGCGATCTGCAATAGTAGCATTTTCAATTCAATCTGTTTATGCAATAGCAGAAATAATAAAAAGACAAAAAGGTGGAGTGGCAATTGTTATGGGATCATTAAGCCCTCAAACACGTAATGCTCAAGTCAAAATGTATCAAAATGGTGAAGTGGATTATATAGTGGCTACCGATGCAATTGGAATGGGTTTAAATTTAGATCTCAACCACGTTGCATTTGCTGAAACACAAAAGTTTGATGGTGAAAATTATAGAAATTTATTCCCCCACGAACTCGCTCAAATTGCAGGAAGAGCAGGTAGATATCAAAAAGATGGAACATTTGGAGTGACGGGAGAAGCTAACGAGCTTGAGGAAGATATTGTCTTAAGAATTGAAGAACACCGATTTATTCCTATGTCAGCTGCGAAATGGAGAAATAAAAAATTAGATTTTTCTTCACTAACTAATTTGATTAATAGTCTGAAGTCACTACCCTCAAGATTAGAATTGGGAGCATCGAGGCATGCAGATGATTTGAAAGCTCTAACAAGACTAGGGCAAGACCCTGAAATAAAAGAAATAGCGAATACTTCAATAAATATTAGAATCTTATGGGAAGCTTCCCAGATTCCGGATTTTAGAAATATTAGTGAGGGAGACCATACAAAGATGGTTTCTCTGATATTCAAGAAAATTTGTGAAGATGAGGAACTTTCCGATGATTGGATAAGGGATCAAATAAAACCTATAGAAAAATATTATGGTGATATAGCCACCTTATCAAATAGAATTGCCCATATAAGAACGTGGACATTTATTACACAAAAATCTAAATGGATTAAAAACCCTGATTATTGGCAAAGAAAAACTCGTCTTATAGAAGATAAACTATCGGACGCACTGCATGAGGCATTAACAGATAGGTTTGTTGATAAGGGAACAAGTAGATTAAGATTAAAATATAAAGATAAAAAAGAAATTTTATCAGGGATTAACGAAGATGGTGAGGTAACTGTTGAAGGAAAATATTTTGGTAAGATACAAGGATTAAAGTTTATAGCAGAAAAAATTGGATCTGAATCTTATATGAAACACATAATATCTTCACTATCAAAATCTATTGGGGAGGAAGTGGCTAAAAAATCCTTAAAAATTATTTCACTAGATTTTGAAGAATTTTCTTTAGAATCAGATTTATTTATTCATGTAAATAATGAAAAAATTGCCTCATTAAAACCTGGAAGAAACCCCCTAAAGCCAGAGATATTTTTAATATATGACGAACCGCTAAATGAAAAAATTAAAATTAATCTAGAGGAAAAGATACAAATCTGGCTTAACCTTTATATATCATCAACTCTAAAAGAAATTTTTTCCTTAACTAGAACTGATAATATGCAGCCAGGAGCAAAAGGCATTGCATATCGACTCACTGAGGAATTAGGACTAATAAAAAGAGATAAAATAGAAAGTGAAATAAAGTTACTCGACCAAAAATCAAGATATGATCTAAGAAAGTTAGGTGTAAAAATAGGAAAATTTTCTATCTTCTTCCCAGCAACAGTTAAACCAAAGGCGACAGAGCTTTTAATATCACTTTGGATCAATTTTTCTAATAAGAAATACAATCTGAACGAAATAAAAAAAATTAAGGATAGCCTACCAAGGCCTGGGATAACATCGTGTGAAGTTAACAATAGTATATCTCACCAAATATATAAAATATTGGGTTATTTAGTTTTTGGAAAGATGGCTATAAGAGCTGATATAATAGAAAGGTTAGATAAATTAATTTATAATCAAATTGAAATGGACAAAAAAAATCAGAATTTTGTCATAACCGATGAAATGATTGCCCTATTAGGATGTTCAAGAGAAAATATAAAGTTTGTTATTAAATATTTAGGTTTTACTGAGATTAATAAAAATATTAAAACTAGTTCAAGTGATGATGCTAACGAAATTGAGATAAAGTATAAAAAGAAATATAAGAGTAAGTCAAATAGCCAAAAAAAATCAAAAAAGGCTAAGTATGCAAAGGTAGGAGGCGAAAGCTCCAATATTTTCTCAGAAAATATAGATTTAATAAATTTAAAAGAAAGATTATAATTTGAATAAATCAGATATTATCCTACCTAGATCAGCAATTAATGACCAAAGAATTGATAATTGGTTGTTTAGGTCACGTATAATAAAATCAAGAGCTAGGGCACAAAAAATAATTTTTGATGGTCTTGTAAAGATCAATAAAGTAAAAATTTCAAAATCATCAATAAAAATAAAGATTGGTGATATAGTAACGTTAAACAATATTGATAATATAATTATATTTTCAGTACAAAGTTTTGCAAATAAGCGACTTAGTGCTAAAGAAGCAATCAACCTTTATAAAAAAATTAAAATAGTTTGAGGATATAAAATTAAATGATAAAATTTTTTAAAAATTTATTTAAAAAGTCAAAATCAAACCAAGCTGAAAACAGCGCTGAAGAGATAAATAATCTTGAGGGTAAAAAAATAATTGAAGCAGTAACCGTGATGCTTCTTAGGGCCTCTAGCATAGATGGAAGCAAAGATGAAAAAGAGATCATTTTAATCAAAAAGCTACTTAGTGAACAATTTGGCCTCTCTAATGATGAAATAGACTTATTAGTCTTAGATTGTGGCAAGAAAGAACAAGAATCAACGGATCTTTATAAATGGTCAAAAATTATTAATGACAATTATAGTAAAGAAAAAAAGAATATAGTTTTTAGTATGATGTGTGAAATTATTAATGCAGATGGTGTTGTGGATCCATTTGAGTCAAACTTCATACGTCGATTATCTGGTCTGCTATATATATCAGACAAAGATGCAGGTATTATTAAAAAGAAAATTTTAAAAGTTAAGGAAGTTTAATGACATATGTTGTCACAGAAGAATGCATCAAATGTAAATTTATGGACTGTGTTGATGTTTGTCCAGTTGATTGCTTTTACGAAGGTGAAAATATGCTCGTAATACATCCTGACGAATGTATTGACTGCGGAGTGTGTGAACCTGAATGCCCAGCTGATGCTATTCACCCAGACACCAAAGAAGGAACGGAGAAATGGTTAACTGTTAATACAAAATATGCCGATATATGGCCTAATATAACTATTGTGAGAGATAGCCCAGAGGATGCAGAAAAATTTAATGGTGAAGAAAACAAATTTAAAAAATATTTCAGCGAGAATCCTGGCGAAGGTGATTAAGGTATAATACCTTGTAAAAAGTAATTAATTCTGATAAATCCTGTGCTCAAACTTAAAAATAGTTAGGGATATTTCTTATGAGTGTAGCAAAAAAGCAACCAACTAAAAAAGATAAAAAAAAGTCACCAAAAGTTTCTGAAAATAAGAAAATTGCCAAAAAAACCGATAAATCTATCTCTTCTAAAAAACAATCAGTTATTAAGAATAAAAAAATATCTGAAAAAAAATTATCACCTTCAAAGTCATCTCCTAAAAATAGTGGTACGAAAGAATCATCACCTAAACTAAAAGATGTTTTTCTTCCTGAGCAATATGTAGTTTATCCCTCACACGGTGTTGGGAAAGTTCTCGAAATTGAAAAGAGAGAGATAGCAGGACAAATATTGGAGATGTATGTAATTGAATTTGAAAAAGAAAAAATGACTCAAAGAGTTCCTATAGAGAAGATAAAAGAAAATGGAGTAAGAAAAGTCTCAACTAAAAATCAATTAAAGGAAATTTTTGAAATTTTAACTGGTAAGGCAAAAGTTCGAAGAACAATGTGGAGTAGACGAGCACAAGAATATGAAGCAAAGATTAATTCCGGCGATATTAAATTATTGGCTGAGGTGGTTAGAGACCTTTTCAGAAGTGATAGTCAGCCTGAGCAATCTTATTCCGAAAGACAGCTGTATGAAGCATCTAGAGAGCGACTTGCTCGTGAAGTTGCAGTAATCGAAAAGACTGATGAAAAGAAAGCAGTTGAAAAAATGGAAACAATACTCAATGATTCAAACGGAAGAAATGAAGAATTAGAGACTGAAGAGGCAATCTAATTTAATCATTATAGTTAAAAATAATAAATCTAACCGAAGGTTGGTATGAATGGTGCATCAAAAGGAAAAACTAATTAGTATAGCTAGAAGATTGTTGAATCATAATCTCAACGGCTCTACAGACCAGGCTGATAATGTCATGGTAAAGCCAGTTTCTGATTATACTAATGGGGATCTAATAAAGTCAGAGGTTAGTAAGATTTTTTATGATCATCCTGTGCCCATAGCGTTAAGCCCAGAACTAAAAGAAAATAACTCCTATAAAGCGACTAAAGCCATTGATACCCCAGTACTCGTAACAAGAGATAAGGATGGAATTGTTAGAGCCTTTATAAATATTTGCAAGCATAGAGGTGCGCCTGTATGCCCGGAAGGAAGCGGAACTAAATCAAAGTTTAACTGTATGTATCATGGGTGGATGTATGATAATACTGGACAACTAATTAATATTTTTAAGTCAGATACTTTTGGTGATGTTGATACATCAAAAATTAAATTAACTGAACTATTTTGTGAAGAAAGGGCTGGTTTTATATGGGTATGCCTAAATCCAGATATAAAATATAACCTTGATGAATGGATGAGTGGATTTGATAAAGAGCTAGATGATATAGATTTGAAAAACTGGCATCTTTTTCGAAGTATAAAACTAAATGGTCCGAGATGGAAAATATGCTGGGATGGTTACTTGGATGGATATCACCATCATATGGTTCACCCAAAAACAGTAGGTAAAAATACCATAGTTAACCTTATTGCACATGATACTTTTGGACCTCACCAAAGATTTGCGTTTGGATTAAAAAATATCAATGAACTTTCCGATATTGAAGAAAAGGATTGGGAACCAGAAAATCATTTAAGGCTAATTCACTCAGTCTTTCCAAATTCATCAATTTCAGCAATTCAGAATCAGCATTGCTTAGTTAGTATAGTTTTTCCAACACCTGATTTACAGGGAACTATTACGTCTCAATATATTTTGTGCCTAAAGGAACCAAAAACAAACCAAGAGATAAAAGAAGCAGAAGAGTTCGCTAAATTAGCTTTAGTTTCAATTGAAGATGAAGATTATCCAATGAATTTTATGATCCAAGATAGCATAGATTCTAAGGCTAATACTGAATTTATGTTTGGAAAAAATGAACCAATTCAGCAGCATTATCATAATTGGATTGATAAACTAACGAAAAAAAATATCTTATAAGCAAACTTATACTTGACTATCAATAGATATTTCCTACAAAATAGAATTTTAAAGGGGGAAATAATGAGTGATACAGGTGAAGTTTTTAATCCGGAATACAATCCTAATGGAGCAGAAGGATCTTTAGATACCAACAAGCTTCCATGGATACCTCTAGATAATGTCAAAGGTTTATCAATTAAGCCGGTAAGAGCTAGCTCTGAAACTGGAATGTTTTCACTAATATTCAAGCTGGATAAAGGCGCAAGCTTTCCAAGTTCTATTTATTTGGGCGGAATGGATTTAATGGTTTTGTCTGGCCAATTAACTTACACCCAAGATAAAAAGGACAGTATTTTAGCTCCAGGAACTTGGGGATTTATTTCAGCTAATTCTAAAGTAAATTCTATAAACGCAGATGAAGATTGTGAGGTTTTAGCAAATTTTTACAGTGCTGTTGCCTTTTTAAATGCCAATGAAACTATTGAATCAGTTTTAACAAGTAACGATATACTTCAATTAGCAAAAACAAATAAAATACCTCTTGTACCAAGCTCCAGTAAAGATTGCTGGGAACGTGGCCCAGAAGAGGCTTACGATGGTCCCTCAGAACCTCTAGCCATTGCCTCATCAAATGCAAAAGCTTTAGTGAACTCTGAATCAGGGTCTGTTATTTCTTCTCAGGTTACCCATCCCCACTTCGTTGATACGAGAGAAATCCCATGGTTAGTAATGCCAACTATGCCAGATGTTGGATTAAAGCTCTTAAGGGTAAGCGAAGAAACAGGATTTGTTTCAATGATAGTTAAGCATAATGGAGTTGCCCTTCCCCATACTCACATAGGGGCAAGTGACTTCCTTGTTCTCAACGGAGCTTTGGGTGTAAGATCTGGTCCGCCAGAAGGCTATGGACCAGGAATTTGGTTTTATGAACCTGCAGGGGCAAGGCACGAGGCTACACAAAGAGTTGGTGATGATGATTTAATTTATACTGCAAACATATATGGCCCACTAATCTTTGATTCAGGACCAGGGACTCCAGTAGAAGCTGTTGCGTCATGGATTGATTATAAAACTATGGCAGAAGAAGCAAATATAAAGCTAGTTCCAAACTCTAACGCAAATGACTCTAGTCTTCTAGCCTGGGCTCCTCTATAAATAAAATTGATCTTTAGTTTATTAAAACTTGATTTTAATAAGTATATTTATAGTCTCGATTTGTGGTCCCGTAGCTCAGCAGGATAGAGCACCAGATTCCTAATCTGGGGGTCACAAGTTCGAATCTTGTCGGGATCACCATATTTAATGAATATTCTAATTAAAAAAACTAATAGAAAAAAAACAATAGCTATACAAATAAATGAGGGATTAGTTGTAGTAAGCGCTCCAAAAACAATATCGAAAACTGAAATAGATTCTTTTATTCAGAAAAAATTACCTTGGATAAAAAAGAAACTTCAGATTGAGAGTGAGAAAATTATTCCTGAAAGAAAAAAATATTTAAATGGTGAATATTTTCTTTTCATGGAGAAAAAATTAAAACTTAATATTACATCCATCAAAGGTGAAAGAAGTTGTATTAATGATTGTGAAATTAAAATTGTATTAAAAAAAAATGATATAAATAATAGTTCAAAAATAAAAATAGAATTAGAGAAAATTTATAAAAAATACGCTTTTCAAATTCTTAAAGAAAAAACGTTCAGTATTGCGGATAGTTTAAATGTTAATCCAAAAAGAATTAAGGTTAGATCATATAAGCGAAGGTGGGGAAGCTGTTCTCATGATAAAAATATTTCCTATAATTGGAAACTAATAATGGCACCAGAAAAAATTATCAACTATGTTATTGTACATGAGTTATGTCATTTAATTCACTTTAATCACTCAAGGGATTTTTGGAATAGTGTAAGTGATACATTACCAGACTATAAATCAAGTAAAGAATGGTTAAAACTCAATCAAGATTTATTTAACTGGTGAGTTATTTACAAGCTAATAGGAGGGTAGATTGGAAAAAAGAAGGTTAGGAAAAACAGATATTGAGGTAAGTAAAATATGTTTAGGGACAATGACATGGGGTGAACAAAATACAGAGAAAGAAGGTCACTATCAAATGGATTATGCTTTGGATATGGGAATAAACTTTTTTGACACGGCTGAAATGTATGCTGTTCCGCCAAAAAAAGAAACTCAAGGTTCAACAGAGCGAATTATTGGGTCTTGGTTTAAACAAAGAAAATCAAGAGATAGGGTTATTTTAGCAACAAAAGTATCGGGAAGATCTCCGCTAAACTGGCTAAGGGATGAAGATAAGCCAACAGAACAATCAAGGGAGCAAATTTTTGAGGCTGTCGATAAAAGCCTATCAAGATTGGGTATAGATTATATTGATCTTTACCAGTTGCATTGGCCAGATAGGCCGATGAACTTATTTGGTGGTGGAAGTATTAATTATGAGCACATTGATAAGCCATCAAACGATATAAGTATTATTTTAGAATCTTTAAATGAATTAGTTAAAGTGGGGAAGATTCGGCATATAGGATTATCAAATGAAACTCCATGGGGAACAATGAAGTTTCTTCATCATTCAGATACTTCGTCCTCGCCTAGAGTTCAATCAATTCAAAATGCCTATAACCTTCTTAATAGAACCTTTGAAGTAGGTGGATCAGAAATTTCTCACAGGGAAGATGTTGGACTCTTAGCTTACTCGCCGATAGCTCAAGGTTATTTATCTGGAAAATATCAAAATGGAGCGTTGCCAAAAGGGTCGAGAAAAGAACTCTTTGATAGACTGCAAAGGTATGAGGGTCCTTATGCGGGAGATGCAATTCAAGCATATCTTGATATAGCGATAAAATACAATATTGATCCAACTCAATTAGCAAACCAATTTGTTACATCAAGACCATTTGTAACATCAAATATAATAGGTGCTACTAATATGGAACAACTCAAACTTGCTGTAACTTCTATTGCTATCGATTTAACAGAAGAAATAGAAAAAGATATTGAGAAGGCTTTCCAAAAACATGGAAATGTTGCCTCATAGATCAGTCAACTGAAAACAACAATAGAGCATTACCTGACATATGGTTATAAATACCGTAGCCAGAATTAATTGCCATATAGCCATTCCTAATTGATGGACCAGATCCACTAAAGCTTCCACCGTAGGCAGGTGTTCCAGATATACTCTCAAAATCCTTTAAAGAATTGTAGGCCCATAAAATAGTACCATTTTTTTTATCGTAGATCCTAATATTACCGTCTAAGTGGCCTGCTATCAACGCTCCAGGAATAGCTGTAACTGCAGCTGAAATACCAGGATCGCAATTAATATCTATTTCTTTACATTCCTTATCAGTAATCTTTGACCATAAAATTTTTCCTGTTTCAGCATCCAATGAATGCATACCAGGCTTACGATTTTGCCAAACTTTTCCATCATGAGTATTTTTCATGTCATTTATTGGTACATATACAGTTTTTCCATCAGCCGCCATTCCAAAATGTATACCACCTTGAGTACCGCCACCTGATACTTCAGTCGACCATAAAATTTTGCCTGTATCTGGATCTAATCCATAGACAGAACCAGATTTTTGACCTGCTACAAGAATATCCTTATCATTTCCCAAATCAATCATTATTGAACTTGCAGAATAATCCATATCAGGACCAAATTCTTTAGGGCAATTTGGAAGACCCTTTCCCATACAGGCAAGATTCCATGCATCCCCAGCAAGAGTTTGTCGTCTCCAAACCTCTTCTCCAGTATCGATATTGTAAGCAATAATTGCATCAGACGAGTCATCTGCGGGCGTTGAATAATTTTCACCTGTTCCAATATAAACATAGCGTCTTTTTTTATCAACATTAGGAGATGTCCATATTGGAGCCCCGGATGGTCCAAACATTCTTGTTCCTACTGATGTTTTACCAGAATATTTAGCTGGAACAGGAATTGAATGTTTCTTCCATAAGGTCTTTCCGGTACTAGCTTCTACAGCTAAAAGACCTCCTCTAAAAGTACAACACTCATAAGCGTCATCAAAAGCTGGAATAACTTCTAATCCAGAAATAGGTATAAAGAGGATATCTTCAAATTTTGCAGAGGTTGCTGTTCGAGTAGCATTTGGATGGTCATCAGATTTTATTTTCCAAATTAATTCACCAGTTTGAGCATCTAAGGCATATTCATTTGCAAGTATATCTCCAAAATAAATATATGGGCGTTTATTAGGTTTTTCTCCATTCTCCCATTGATCCATGATGATACCTGTTCGAACTTCACCCGAGGCAGAAAAATTCCATTTAACACAACCTGTTTCAACATCAAGTGCATAGATATCACCTGATTGACTACCTACGAAAATAGACCCCATAGCAAAAAGCGGTTGAGATCTAGCTCTTTGTGAATAAGGAAATCCGAAAGCCCATTTCAATTTTAAATTTTTAATATTCCTGGAGTCTATTCCACCATGCTTTTTAGGGATAAACCGTGAAGTATCATACCCCCAACCATAGGATCCAGGAGCTTCCCTTAAATCAAACTTCATTTTATTAGCTTCACAGTAATTAAGCTCTGCCTCCTTAGGAAAATCTTTTCTATCCTGCCTTACAATATATTCAACAATTTGAATCTTTTCCTCTTCAGATAGATGAGCAGCTTGTTCGGACATAATACCTTCATTTATTGTTCTTAATAAAGCTTGTGGGATAAGCATCTCAAGCCAATTCGCCGCTGGTGCTTTTTCTATAGTACCATTATGACAAGTTGCACAGTTTTCCTGATACAGAACATTCCCAGGGTGAGTATTTATGTCAATTGTAATTTCTCTTGTAATCAACTCATCAGCGGATTCTCTAACCTTCGCATCCTTATCAATTATATAATCTTGTTTTGTATTAATATTCTCTGCATTCAGCAAAGATGAAAAAAGTAAACAGAAAATAAAAGCAAAGTTTTTCATTAATTTCCCCCAGAAAATTTATTAAAAAATTCTATGACATTATATAATAATAATCCATTATAAAATTGTTATTATCAGGTATTAAATAATGAATGAAAAACTTCCAATTAGTTGTTTTATTATTGCTCAAGATGAAGCCGATAGAATTGGCAAAACCATTCAATCTGTTAAAGAGCTTGTGGATGAAATTATTGTTATTGATTCAGGCTCAACTGATGGTACACAAAAAACTGCTGAAGAAATGGGATGTAAGGTTTTTTTTAACAAATGGAATGGTTTTGGTCCCCAGAAACGTTTTGGTGAAGACTGCTCGAAAAATAAATGGTTATTAAATCTTGATGCTGACGAATATCTATCTCCAGAACTCTCAGGTGAAATTAGAAATTTATTTGCAAATAATATGAATGATAACTTTTATTCAATGAAGGTTGTTCCTATTTATCCAAACTGGAATAAACCAAGGTTATTTTCAGCTCATCATTTATGTGTAAGATTATATAATATTGAACATGGGAGATTTTCTGATTCAAAGGTTCATGATTCAGTCGAGACAAATTTTAAAAAGATTATAGCTTTAAAAAATCCAGTTTTTCATAAATCTGTTAGATCCTTCAAACACCTGGTGGAGAAAGAAAATAATTATATAAAAATGCAAGCATTATCCCTAAAGAAAAATAACAGAGCATTCCTCTTCTTTAGACTAATTATAGAATTTCCATTAGCATTTATAAAATATTATTTTATTAGGCGACATATCACCGGATACCTCACAGGCTTTTTTACTGCTCTAATTCTTGCTTATTTTCGCTGGAAAAGAATAATGCTTTTTTTTAAAATTAAATAAATATAAATCGTAAAATTAATCTTAAAGCTTTAGTTCTTGATTTTTAATACTCAAGAAAAGATCATTATCTAATGGTATATATTTTTTAGACTTATGATCGCAAAAATACAAAGGCTCTAAAATGCTTTTAGGGTCATACCCTTCCTTAACTAATTCAACCTTTCGGTGCTTAAATGTTCCAGTAATCTCAATCTCATTTTTAATTCTTATAATTAAAGGTTGAGCATATGTTGGGAGAGATGCAGATAACTTTTCATATAATTCATCTAAATTAATATCTTTATTAGTTGATAGCGCTGCCATCCCAGCTTTTCCATCACTACCTGGAATATTTACACCATAAACATTTGTTTCAAGTACACCTTCAAATCCCGCAAAAGCCTCGGCAACTTGAGATGTAGCAACATTTTCTCCCTTCCAACGAAAAGTATCGCCTATTCTATCAGCAAAATAGACATATCCAAGATCATCTTTACTCAATAAATCTCCTGAACGGAAATATTGATCACCTTTTTCAAAAACATCACTAAGTATCTTTTTCTTTGTTGCAGCTTTATCAACATAGCCTTCAAAGCTACCTTCGATAACAATCTTTCCTATAGCCTCGCCTACTTCATCAACCTCGCAAGGAATACAGAGTCCATTCTCATCCCTTATTGGCTCTTCTTTTTCAATATCGAACTTTATGATATGAACATTTAGAATACTTTCAATATATTTTGGAATTCTGCCTATAGCACCTGATTTACCATCATAATTCATAAGGGAAATGTTACCTTCAGTTGCTCCATAAAATTCCAAAACATTCTTAATTTTAAATCGCTCCTTGAATGCATCCCAAATATCAGGTCTTAGTCCATTTCCTGTAGCCATTCTAATATTATGCCTATTCTCATATTTATGTTTAGGAGCATTTAGAAGATACCTACAAAGTTCTCCTATATACTGAAAAATAGTCACATTATATTTATGAACATCATCCCAAAAATCATTAACAGAGAATTTCCTTTTTAGAACCAACGATGCACCAGATGTTAAAGCTAAGCCAGCCGCTATTACTCCACCTGCTGAATGATACAAGGGAAGGACATTATATATTTTATCGTTTTTGTTGGGACGAATTGCACCCTTAAAGCCCAACATCATTAAACGTAATCTCTTATGTGACAATGTAGCTGCTTTTGGATTTCCAGTAGTACCTGATGTATAAATATAAAGACCACTATCTGAATTACTTACAACATAATCAATTACGGGCTTGTTATCTGATATATTATCCAACACTTCGTCTAAGTTTTTAAAATGACTTGATTCCTGTTTTCCATCTTGTACCCAGGTTGAAAAATTATCCTTTACCTCTTGCTGGGTTGAAGAAAAATTTTCTAGTAATTCCTTTCCTAAGATTAAATTTTTTGCTTGAGAAATATTAAGGGAATAATCTAAGGCCTGACTGTTAAGATTCGTATTTATTAATGCTACTGTTCCACCTACTTGAGTAATTCCTATCCAACAAGCTAAAAATTCAGGTCGATTTTCCATCATGAGGGCAACGACATCACCTTTCGATAAACCAATCTTCAGGAACCACTGAGCATATTTATTCGATCTTAGAATTAGCTCTTTATAAGAAATCTCAGAATCCTCATAATAAATTGCGATTGAATCTGGATTTTTTTCTGCATGTGAGGCGATTTGTAAGGGCACGATGTAGTCTGGTTCGGCCTCAATAGATTTTAGAGCTCTAAATATTCTTCCGAAAGTCGAAATGTATGTGTACTCATTTTTTATTCTTTTTAACATTTTCTAGCCTAAATTAATTTTTTAATAGATCTTGATGCCTTATACCAAACCCCGGATTTAGAGCCCTATCTGACTTCGAATTTATTTCCCAAATTGGTCTCTTAATTAAAGAAGGAGAATTAATTATAATATCGATTGCCCTTGTATCAAGTTGATTTTTTAATTTCTCGTCGAGATTGCGCCAAGTTGTACTTCGCTTATTAATAATCTGATCTAGTGAATGAATATCGATCCATTTCAATACAGTGGACCTAGTCAAAGAAATAATTTTAAAATCAAAAAACTTATATTCAATTTTATTTGCTTCAAGCCATTTAATTGCCTTCCGGCAACTATCACAATTTTTTAATCCATAAATATTTATCATAGTAATGACTTAATTAACTAATACTTGGTTATTATTTAAATCTATATTGTGAGCGCTAAGTTTTTGTAAAATATCATGGTAAAGATCAGGCCTTCTTGATTTTATTTTTTTTCTTACCTCATTTAATGGGAGTTCGATTAAACTTTCCCAATCCTCACAAGACCAAAGGCTAGCATTTCTTCCGTTCATATAGCCCTCACGAATTACTTTTCGAAGATTAAAGCCGGGTAATTCTTTTCCAGCCTTCCAGTAACCATAAAGAGCAATTGCACCAATACCTCGATTTTGTTCTTGAGCATATGTAAAAGCCAAAAGTGATAGTTCTCCTAAAACATCTCGCCCATAACCTGTGGTCACATGCCAAAGATCATGCATATCTCTCTTTCTGGTGTTAAATAAAATTTCTTCCTCAGATATACCTTGTTTTCCTCTATCAATATTAACATTATTACTCGCATCTATAAGTTCCTCTGGCGAGAGGTTTTCTTTATAGATAAATTCATAATATTTATATCCCAGGGTATCTTTGGGCAAATTCTTTAAAAATTCCTTATCTTTTAGAATATCCAATAATTGTTTTTTACTTTCTAAGATTTTTTTTCCAATATCTGAATTAGAAAATTTTTTAAAATATTTTCTATCCGATGATCCTTTCAAAGCATCAATGACGTGAAATACTTGAGTTGTGTCTTCTTTGTCTCTGTCTAATGCGCGAACTGCCTTGAAAGCTTTAATTGGCTTGACCCTATCAATCCAAAGATTATAAATATTTTTGTAAATAGATTTTAGCATAATTGATTTTAGCAAAGTAAAATTAGATTTCAAAGATAATTAAGTAACAATTATTTTAAATTAATTATATTAAGTATTACAATTAAAGTTTTATATTTATGTAAGCGGGTGTGGCGGAACCGGTAGACGCGTCAGATTCAAAATCTGATTCAGGCAACTGAGTGGGAGTTCAAGTCTCCCCACCCGCACCAAAGGTTAGAAAATGAATACGCTAAGTAAAAATTTATACAAAATATTGAAAGGCAAAAAGAGTGCGCGTTATTTATATGCAATTTCGTTCTCAGAAAGTATCTTTTTTCCAATACCAACTGATACTTTTTTAATTCCTATGGCGCTAGCCAATAGAGATAAAGCAATATCCCTAGGTTTATATACAACTTTGTTTTCTGTCATTGGAGGTGCTGTAGGATATTTAATTGGTTTATTCTTTTTTGATACAATTGGAATCAATATAATTGAAAGCTTTAATTTAATGGATAAATTTAAAAGTTTTTCTTCCTCAGTTAATAAATATGGATATTTATTTATTTTTATAGCTGGCTTTACTCCTATTCCTTATAAAATAGCTGCAATTACATCAGGTGTAACAGGTGTTTCTTTTCCTATTTTTATAATATTTAGTTTATTTTCAAGAGGATTAAGATTTCTAACAGAAGTGGTCTTATGTAGATTGATGGGCGATAAGGCAAAAAATATTATAAAAAAGTACTCTTTTGCATTAACAATTATACTTTTAACAATGGTTATAGGAATAATAATACTCAAAGAGGTAATTTTTAATTGATAAATCGTAATTTAATATTATTTATAATCTTAATTTTGGTATCGGTTCATTTAATCGAGGCCATAGGTTTTGAACCATGTGATTTATGTTTAAAACAAAGGTGGGCTTGGTATATTTCTTTATTTTTAGCTATTATTCCAAATTTTATATTTAATGATAAAAATAAATACTTTCTTTTTTTTATATCATTGTTTCTTTTTTTAAATGCTTGGTTTGCTGGTTGGCACTCAGGAATTGAATGGGGATTTTGGGAGGGACCGCAAACATGTAAAGCTTCGTCGAATAAATTAAACGAAAATTTACTTGAAACCCTAAAATCATTACCTTCTGCGCCACAATGCAATGAGGCTTCTTTAAGAATACTAGGGTTATCCTTAGCAGGGTATAATTTTATTATTTCATTATTAAGTTCTTTAGTTATATTCAGGAAAGTTAGGAAAATTTTATGAAAAGAAAACGCTTAGACGAAATCATTAGAGTTGATCATGCAGGTGAGCATGGTGCTATAGCTATTTATAAAGGCCAGCTAACTTTTTTAAATTTAATAGGTGATAAAAAAACCTCAGCTATTGTATCTGAAATGGCTCAGGGAGAGCAAAAGCACGCTAATGAATTTGATAGGCTTGTTGAAGAGAGAAAAACGAGGCCAACTGCCTTAATGCCATTATGGAATATTGCAGGATATACACTGGGAGCTTTGTCAGTACTTGGAGGGAAAGATAGTGTAATGGCCTGTACTGAAGCCGTTGAAGATGTAATCGATAAACATTATTCAAGTCAAATTGAAGAATTAGAAGATTCTGGTCAAGAAAAAGAGATTTTAAAAACAATAAAAGAATTTCATGCTGAAGAAGTCGAACATGAAAAGATAGCAAAAAATGAGATATCAGAGAATACGCCCGCTCTTAAGGCTTTTAAAAAGGTGGTCGAGGTAGGGTGCAAAGCAGCAATAAATTTATCAGAAAAAATTTAAGCCTCTAGCTTAGAATCCCAATATAGATAATCCATCCAGCTATCATGTAGGTAATTGGGAGGAAAGAATCGTCCATTCTTATGCAGCTCATGGACATTAGGTTTATAAGGCCATTGCAAAGGCTTCATATTAGCAACATGGTACAAATGATTTGATTTCTTTAAATTACATTTAGAACATGCAGTAACGACATTCTCCCAAGTTGTTTGACCACCTTTGGACCGAGGTAATAAGTGATCGAAAGTTAAGTCAGATGCATCTCCGCAATACTGGCAGTTGAATCTATCTCTTAAGAATAAGTTAAATCTAGTAAAAGCGGGCCATTGTGGAGGTTTTACATAGTTTTTAAGTGAAACAACAGATGGTAATTTTATTTCAAGGCTGGGTGAGTGAACAGATTTATTATAGCTTGAAACAATATTTACTCTATCAAGAAATACTGCTTTAATTGTATCTTGCCATGACCATAGCGACAATGGATAGTAAGAGAGTGGTCTAAAGTCAGCATTAAGAACTAAAGCAGGACAAGATTCAAGATGTTCATTAGATGTTAAATTTAATTCAGTTTTCATTCTAATATTTAATGATGATTCTATATAAAAAATAAATAATTTTATGAAAAATAATGACAAAATTTAATACAAGATTTGCTCCAAGCCCAAACGGTTACCTACATCTTGGTCATGCATTTTCTGCTTTAATTAGTGAAAAAATAGCATACAAAAGTTCTGGTAAATTCTTCTTAAGGATTGAAGATATTGATATTGGTAGATGTAACAAAGAATTTGAAAAAAATATTTATGAGGATCTTTCCTGGCTTGGAATAAATTATCAAAAAGATGTGCGAAGGCAATCTGATTATTTTAAAAACTATGAAGTATACATAAAAAAATTAAGAGACTTAGACTTAATATACCCTTGTTGGGCTACAAGATCTGAAATTAAAAAAGAAATTAAAAAGAAATTAAATACTCTATCGGGGTGGCCAGTTGACCCAGATGGCCAATATATCTATCCAGGGATTTATAAAAATATATCAAAGGCTAAAAGGTCTAGCCTAATGTTAAATGGCTCAGATTTTTCATGGCGTATGGATATTAATAAAGCAATTGCGTTCGCAGAGGAAAAGCTTGGAAAAAATATTTCTTTTAATGAAAAAGGACTTGAGCCTATTGGCATAAGAACCTTAGAGCCATCGTTATATGGGGACTTTATTATTGCTAGAAAAGAAATACCTAGCTCATATCACCTTTCAGTCACTGTTGATGATGCGGAACAAAATATAAACCTTATTTCAAGAGGAATTGACCTTTACCCTGCAACTTCAATTCATAGACTTTTACAAATTATTTTTAATTTCCCTGAAACCAATTGGTATCATCATAATTTATTGAGAGAAGAAAATGGAATTAAGCTTTCAAAAACCAATAATTCTACATCAATAAAATCTCTAAGAGAAAAAGGACATTCAAGAGAAGAAATTTTTACAATGATAGAAGAAAATCAACCCTTTCCAAATTTTTAGTGTGACAAAATGGTCTAGCAATAATTTATAAAAATATGATATAAACTTAATAATAATTAATTGAGATTTAAATTATGAAAAATAATCAACTTGTCGAAGAACTAAAAAATGCCTTTAACGTCTCACGTGATATATTTTCAGAAGCAAGAGATAATAATGAAGAACTTAAGAATATCGATTATCTAAATGAAAATCAGCATATTGGCCATGGTCTTGCTTGGTATGCCACTTACGTTGAATCATTGTCTCAACTTGCAAATTGGATAGAAAATTTAAATGAAGAGAATAGATTAACTCCTCTTGAAGAAGGTTTGGCTGGAATTGGAGCTGGTGAATATTGCCTCCAGATTCTGCATGGAATTCCAATGAGTCAAAACGAAACTATAAGGCCTGATGAACTAAAAATTTCCAGTTCTAGTATAGAAAAATTTAAGAAAATTTCTAATCCGTTGATCGAAAGATCATCGAGTAAAGAAAAAAATAGAATAATGAGATTATTACTAGAAAGTAATGAATCTGGAATTATTCCTGATGATGGTCTAGATGATACTTATAAAGAAATAAAAAATCAGTTTAGACGGTTTGTTGAAGAAGAAATTACTCCTAATGCACATGAATGGCATCTTAATGATGAATATATTCCATTGGATGTAATAAAAAAAATGTCAGACTTAGGGGTTTTTGGATTAACAATTCCAGAAAAATATGGGGGTCTCGGATTGGAAAAAAAGGCCATGTGTATTGTTTCGGAGGAATTATCTCGTGGATGGATTGGTGTTGGTTCATTAGGGACAAGATCAGAAATAGCTGCTGAATTAATATTAATAGGTGGAACAGAGGCTCAAAAAGAAAAATATCTTAATAAGATTGCTTCTGGAAATATATTTCCAACTGCAGTTTTTTCAGAGCCAGACATAGGATCAGATCTAGCTCATTTAAAAACAAGGGGTAAACTTAAAAATGATAAGTACCTAGTTAATGGAAATAAAACTTGGATAACGCACGGTGCTAGAGCCGACCTTATGACCTTACTAGTAAGAACTAATAATGAATTATCTGATCATAAAGGTCTTTCAATGTTTCTTGCTGAAAAACCAAGAGAAAATAATAATGAATTTTTTCCCGCTGAAGGAATGAGCGGTGGTGAAATTAATGTAATTGGTTATAGAGGAATGAAGGAATTCGATATTGGTTTTGATAACTTTGAGGTACCAAAAGAAAATCTTCTTGGTGAAGAGGAAGGAAAAGGCTTTATTCATTTAATGTCAACTTTTGAATCTGCAAGGATACAAACTGCAGCTAGGGCAGTTGGTGTTTCACAAAATGCTTGCGATGTAGCTTTAAAATATTCAGTTGACAGGACTCAATTTGGTAAAAAACTCATTGATTTTCCAAGAATAAGTGAGAAATTAATAATGATGTTTGCAGAAACAATGATTGTTAGACAGCTAACTTTTCATGCTGCAAATATTAAAGATTTAGCTCAAAGATGTGATATGGAAGCCGGCATGGCTAAGCTTTTAGGGGCAAGAGTAGCATGGTCATCAGCAGATAATGCTCTACAAATTCATGGCGGCATTGGGTTTGCAACAGAAACTCCAATAAGCAGAATTCTTGCAGATGCACGAATATTGAGTATTTTTGAAGGAACCGCAGAAATACAAGCTCAAGTTATTGCAAGAAGACTCATGGAAAGTAAAAATAGATAGTATTTGAATATTGTTTTCTATGAATAATTAGATTAAATTTTATTATCAATTATAAAAGTTATATAAATTATTGCGGAGCTATCAATTGAAAAAAACTACGATATCCTTACTTATATTTTTTAGCTTAACACCATTTTTCTTTGTAGAATCAGCAGAATATCGAATGGGGCTATCAATGCATGATGTAGAAAGAAGAATAGAGGGTGGAGCAGCTTTATCATTTGAAAAAATATTCGATAAGCCCAGCTGGTGGAGCTCATATGCTGGAAGACCACATTTAGGTACGCACATTAGTTTAGCAAATAATACCCACCTACTTTATGCGGGATCTACTTGGAACTTATTTAAAAAAGGAAGGTTTAGCGGAGAACTTGGTTTTGGTGCCGCTATTCACTCTGGTAAAGAAAAAATTGAAAATAATTCATTAGGGTTTGGATGTAAGGTAAATTTTCGAGAAATGATTGCCTTTGGTTATGAAATTAAAGAAAATACTATCTTGCAAATATCTGCACAGCATATGTCAAATGGAAGCTTATGTGATCCGAATCAAGGTCTTACAAGTGTAGGTTTTAGGCTCGCCTGGAAAATAAATTAATGGTTGTATTAAATAAAATTTACACAAAAACAGGCGATAAGGGATCCACAAGCTTAGGAGATGGATCAAGGATTTCCAAAGATGCACTAAGAGTCGAAACTTATGGGACTATCGATGAGGCTAACTCAATAATAGGAATAGTAAGAACATATACAAAAACATCAGAACTAATAACCTTAGATAATTTCTTAGGATCAATTCAAAATGAACTTTTCGATCTTGGTGCAGAATTATCGACGCCTCGATCCGATAAGTTGAATTCACTATCTATAGTTGAAACACAAGTAGACAGAATCGAGGAAGAAATTGATCAATTAAATATTAATTTAGAATCTTTAAAATCCTTTGTTTTACCAGGTGGAACTCCAGCATCTTCCTACCTTCATCAAGCAAGGACGGTAATTAGAAGGGCTGAGAGATTAATGGTTAGCTTATCCCTTACAGAAGAAGGTGCTGTTTCTGAAATTGCACTTAAATATATAAATAGACTTTCAGATCTTTGTTTTGTTGCTGCACGTTACGCTAACCAGACCGATACGGGCGGTCAAGGCGATACTCTTTGGCGACCAGGGCAAACGAATTTTGATGAGAAAATATAAATATTAGCTTAATTAATGTAATTAATTTTATCTATTTAAAATGTTCGATTGACAGAAATGACTAGTAGTCTTAATTTCTGCAAATCTAATGCACTGGATTAATTGGAGATAAAAAAATGAAGGTTCTTGTACCCATCAAAAGAGTAGTTGATTATAATGTTAAAATTCGCGTCAAATCAGATAATTCTGGTGTTGAATTAGCAAACGTTAAGATGTCAATGAATCCTTTCGACGAAATAGCAGTTGAAGAGGCAATTAGACTAAAAGAGTCAGGAACTGTATCAGAAATAATCGTTCTGTCAGTTGGTCCACAGCAATCCCAAGAGACAATAAGAACAGCTTTAGCTATGGGAGCAGATAGAGGTATATTAGTTAAAACTGACGAATTTGTTGAACCTTTAAATGTTGCCAAAATTATAAAGGCAATTAGTGATGATGAAAAACCCGAAATAATTATTTTAGGAAAACAAGCAATTGACGATGATAGTAACCAGACAGGCCAAATGTTGGCTGCACTTTTAGGTTGGTCGCAAGGAACATTTGCTTCAGAATTAAAAATATCAGATGGTAAAATTAATGTAATAAGAGAGGTTGATGGAGGTCTTCAAACTATAGATCTTAAATTACCATCAGTTATTACAACTGATCTCAGGCTAAATGAACCAAGATATGCATCACTTCCAAACATCATGAAGGCAAAGAAGAAACCTATAGAAGAAAAAAATCCTGAAGATTATAATATTCAGATTTCTCCAATGTTAGAAGTTGTTAAGGTTTCGGAACCAGCACAAAGAGAGGCTGGCATAAAAGTGGAGACCGTGGAAGAATTAGTTGATAAGTTAAAAAATGAAGCAGGAGTTATTTAAATGACTACGTTACTTATAGCAGAACATGACAACCAAAACCTTAATGAAGCAAATAGAAAAACTATGGATGCTGCAACAAAAATTGGTGAAGAAGTTCACGTCTTAGTTGCAGGAAAAGATTGCTCAGGAGTTGCTGAACAAATATCAAAAATTGAGGGAGTATCAAAAGTCTTATTATGTGATAACCCAATATACGAAAAACATATGGCAGAATCGTATGCAGATCTTGTTGTCGAAATTTCAGGTGACTATAATGCAATTCTTACAACGGCTTCAACAACAGGTAAAAATTTTATGCCTAGAGTAGCAGCTCTTTTAGATATACCGCAAATATCTGAAATTATTAATGTTCTAGATTCTGATACATTTGAACGCCCTATTTATGCGGGTAATGCTATACAAACTGTTAAATCGCTATCAAGTAAAAAAATAATAACTGTTAGAGCGCCATCGTTTCAAGCGGCTGGCGATCAAGATCCAGCACCTATTGAGAATATTCAAAATTCTGAAGATAAAAACTTATCGGAGTATATTTCTGAGGAATTAACAAAATCAGATCGTCCAGAGTTAACTGCTGCAAAGATAATTATTTCTGGTGGTCGTGGTATGCAAAATGGAGAGAATTTTGTTCTTCTGGAGGGTGTTGCTGATAAACTTGGTGCTGCACTTGGTGCGTCACGAGCTGCTGTTGATGCTGGGTTTGTTCCAAATGATTATCAAGTTGGCCAAACCGGTAAAGTAGTTGCACCAGATTTATATATCGCTGTCGGTATTTCCGGAGCCATTCAACATCTTGCCGGAATGAAAGATTCAAAAGTAATTGTAGCAATTAATAAAGATGAGGAAGCACCAATATTCCAAGTTGCCGATTATGGTTTAGTAGCTGATCTTTTCAAGGCCATTCCAGAACTAAATGATGCATTAAAATAATTTAATTAATTTCTTTTAGTTTTTTTATTATACTTAAAACCTCTGGTGAATCCCATTCCCATGGCCCATCCCTCCTTCCTTCCTCTTTTCCATCGCGTCCAATAAGAAGAGTGAAGGGTAATCCTGTAGCTTTGGCATATAAGCCTGATTTTGTTGATTTATCATGATAAATTATTAAATTTTGAATGTTTGCCTCTTGATAAAATTCAATAATCTTTGAAATATCAGTCTTTTCAACAGCTATAGCAATAACTTGAAAATTATCATCGCCTAGTATTTTTTGAAGTCTATCTAAAGATGGCATCTCTATCCTGCAAGGGGCACACCAGGTAGCCCAAAGGTTAACCAACAATACCTTGCCTTTAAAATCAGATAAAAAAAACTCTGCCCCTTCTGAATTAAAAAAACTAATCGAATCTAATCGAGAGTCATTGTTGGATTTTAAAAATATTTTTTCATGCTTTTTTTCAAACATTGTACTATTAGAATTAATAAGAAATATTGTAACTAAAGAAGATATGACAATTAAGCCTATTAAGAGTGGTTTTTTTAATATATTCATTAGTTATTACCTTAATAAATTAATAGGTTAAAAAATTATGGTTAAGAAAGCCTCTAAAAATAAAATGTGGGGAGGAAGGTTCTCCTTGGATTCTTCAAAACTATTACAAAATGTTAATTCCTCAATTGAATTTGATTATAAACTATTCGAAGTCGATGTTGAAGCTTCAATTGCGCATACACAAATGTTAGCACACTGTAAAATAATTACAAAAAAAGATTCATCATTAATTATATCTGGCCTTAAAAGAATTAGGAATCAATTTCAAAGCGGTAACTTTAAACTTGATAAAGAATTAGAAGATATTCATATGAATATTGAGTCAAAACTTCAGAAGGATATTGGTGATACGGCAGGAAGATTGCATACTGCTAGGTCAAGGAATGATCAAGTTGCTACTGACCTTAGATTGTATATAAGAAAAAAGAATTCTCATATCGCTAATGAAATAACTTTGCTTCAGATTGCTTTAACAAATAAAGCTGAAGAAAATTATAAAACAATAATGCCAGGTTTTACTCATATGCAAACCGCACAACCAATTACTATGGGCCATCATCTTTTGGCTTATGTGGAAATGCTATCTAGGGATAAGGGAAGAATCATTGATTGTAATAATAGATTAAATGAAAGTCCATTAGGTTCAGGTGCACTCTCAGGAACATCATTCCCAATAAATAGGAAGATGACAGCAAAAACATTAGGATTTGATAATCCAATGAGAAATTCTTTAGATGCTGTTTCATCAAGAGATTTTGTCCTGGAGACAATGTCATCCATAGCAATTTGCTCTGTTCATTTATCTAGGTTAGCTGAAGAAATTATTTTATGGCTTTCTGATGGGTTTAATTTCATTTCACTTCCTGATGATCTAACTACTGGTTCATCAATTATGCCCCAAAAGAAAAATCCTGACCTTGCTGAACTTGTTAGAGGAAAGTCGGGGAGACTCATAGGGTCATTAATAACAATGTTAGTCGTCATGAAGGGACTGCCGCTGGCCTATTCAAAAGATCTTCAAGAAGATAAGGAGCCAACTTTTGATGCATTAGATAATATTTTACTATGCCTACAATCAATGACATCAATGATAAAAAATATGGTTCCAAATATTGATAATATGAATAATGCGTCATCGAGACAGTTTTCTACTGCAACTGATTTAGCAGATTGGTTGGTACAAAATTTAAATATCCCCTTTAGATCTGCACATCAAATAACTGGGAAAATAGTCTCAAAATGCATTAAAGATGATATGAATCTTGATAAGATGGAATTGGAGGCATTAAAACAATTTGATAAACGAATAACTAAGGATATATACAATGTTCTTAATACGGAAAAATCAGTTAATAGGAAAAACTCAGAAGGCGGTACATCACCAAGAAATGTAAAAAAATCTGCCTCTTATTGGAAAAAAAGATTAAAAGATGAAGAATAGTAAAGTAATAATTTTCAGTATTATCACGCTTATATTTTTTTCGAGTTGCGGCAGAAAAGGTGACCTACTTCCACCGCCTGAGATTAACTATAATTTGAATATTCAAAAGAAATCTTAGGTTGGTATATATGAGCAGCTTTAATTATGAAAATGGTGAACTTAAAATTGAGGATATTAATTTAAGTGAAATAGCAAAAAAAATAAAAACACCCTTTTATTGTTATTCATATAATCACCTCAAAGAACAGTATAGTAAGCTAGATCAATCCATTAATTTAGCGGATTACCATATTTGCTATTCTATTAAATCTAACTCCAATCAATCCATAATAAAAACATTCTCTAAACTAGGATCTGGAGCTGATGTCGTATCAATGGGAGAGCTCAAGAGAGCTTTAAAGGCAGGTATTCCCTCACAAAAAATTGTTTTTTCTGGAATTGGCAAAAGTTCCGAGGAAATCGAGTTTGCAATCAAGAATAATATCCTAATGTTTAATGTTGAATCTATAGGTGAATTAAAAAAGTTATCTAATGAATCTAGTAAATTAAATATAGAGTCTCAGGTTGCTCTTAGAATTAATCCAGATATCTCAGCCGGGGCAAATGAAAAAATATCCACAGGAAAAGCTCAAGATAAATTTGGTATAGATTGGAAAAATGCAGTCGAAAGCTATGAATTAGCCTCTAAGCTACCTGGTATAAAAATTATAGGTATTGATGTTCATATTGGTAGTCAAATTAATGATATTGAGCCATTTAGGAAATCCTTTGATCTATTAGTCGAAATAATAGAAATATTAAGGGCAAAAGGTCATCAAATTAACGTATTAGACGTAGGCGGGGGCTTGGGAGTTAAATACCATCCCAATGAAATACCTCTTAACGTCAATGATTATGGTGCGTTACTTTCAGAAAAACTAGGGGGCCTTGGCTGCAAAATCATAATTGAACCAGGAAGGTTATTAACTGCAAATTCTGCAGTATTAATTACTAAAACTTTATATATCAAAAATACTGAGTCTAATAACTTTATTATAGTTGATGCAGCTATGAATGATTTCATAAGACCAACACTTTATGGTGCATATCATGAAATTATTCCTATAAAGGAAAATAAAGAAAATAATTTATTAGATTACGATATTGTTGGACCTGTATGCGAAAGTGGTGATTTCTTTGGGAAAAAAATTAAACTCGGAAAAATAGATGAGGACGACCTTATGGCGATTAAGTCAGTAGGAGCATATGGATCGGTCCTATCTTCAAATTATAATACTCGAGCTTCAATAAATGAAATTCTTGTCAACAATAAGAATTTTGAAATTATCAGAAATAGAATTGAAGATGACGAAATAATAAATCGTGATAAAATTCCTGACTGGGTTTAATCAATCTAATATTTCAATAAAAATATTCGAGGCATTTAGCGGGTATTCTGAAAATCTAACTTTAAAGTCCTTAATTTCTTGATAATCGAAATAGTCATTTTCAGATCTAATAATTTTTTTTAATAAAGTAGCCCCTCTTTCATCCTCTATGACAATAATTAATGATGGAACCTTTCTTAAATATTTTTCTTGATTGATTAAAGAGCCACTTACTAGGAGTGAGGATCCATTTTCTCCAGAATCAATTCGACTCTCAAGATTGCTAATTTCTATCCCTCTAAACTTAATAGATGGGTCAAATAATTCTATTATTGGAGAAAAAATTGGAAACTGATCAACAAAAACAACCCTTTTATTCCATATAGAAACAAATAAACTAAAAATTAAAATAAAAGCAATCCAGAGAGCAATATTAGATCTATCAGCTTTTGGTTCATTAAACGGAACAGGGAGGGGATGATCCGGTTTAATATTTCTATCAATTGACTTTGATTCTTTTTTATCAGATTTAATCCCCTGGCTGGAAACAGGTTCGTAAAGCTTAGGAATATCGATAGGCTTTCCATCTGCTCCCGAGGTCCATGTTATAGCACATCTTGAGCATTTAAGCTTCTTTGGTGAACCGTTAAATTTCCTTTCATCAAGAAAGAAATTTGTTGAACAAGATGGACATTGAATAATCATTTATTCTACTTTACCAAAAATCTATAATAAATAAAAAGAAATTAACGCGGCATTACCTTTAACATCTTACCAGAATTATCTTTATCTTTTGATCCATCGGTTAGTAAAATAAGACCCCCATCTGGTGAAACCTTAATACTCCGTATCCTGGATTTAATTTCACTAAACATTACTTCCTCAGAAACAAATTGATTATCGTTCAATACAACCCTTCTTACGTCACCTGGGGATAAAGCAGAAATAAATAAATTACCAGTCCAATCGGGAAAGAGTGTTTTATTATAAAATGTCATATCGGATGGCGCTATCGAGGGCACCCAATACTTTAGCGGTTGCTCCATTCCATCCTTTCTTTTAAATGGAGAAATAATAGAACCATTGTAATCAATGCCATAGGTAATTGATGGCCATCCATAATTCTTACCTGGATTGATAGCATTCAATTCATCACCACCTCTAGGACCATGCTCATGGCTATAAACAAAACCATCACTATCAATAACAAGTCCTTGCTGATTACGATGCCCGTAAGTCCATATTTCCGGCAATACATCTTCCCTTCCTACAAATGGGTTATCGAACGGAATAGATCCATCATCATTAATACGAATTATCTTACCAAAATGATTATCGAGACTTTGGGCCTCCTCTCTGTGATTAAACCCATCACCAGAAGAAATCAATAAAGTATTATCTTTTAAAAACAATAATCTAGCACCAAAGTGTGCAGAAGTTGATCGAAAGGCTTCTGCCGTAAAAATTACTTCCACATCAATTAAAGATTCATTTTCTAATCTAGCCCTTACTACCTGAAGGGTATTCCCACGATTACTTTTTATTGAAAAAGAAAGAAAAATTAATTTATTTTGAGTAAAATTTGGGTGAATTGCAATATCAGATAGTCCGCCCTGACTTTTCACAAGAACCTCCGGAAGACCACTTAGAGATTCTGATAAAATACCTTTATTACTATAAATTTTAAGATTACCAGTGAGTTCAGAAATTAAGATATCTCCGTTAGGTAAAAATCCTAAACTCCAAGGTCTATCGAGCTGATTAGTTAAAGTTTTTAATTCATAATTTTTTTCGGCACAATTTGCTGAAAAACTTACAAAGACTAAAGGGAGAAGAATTAATATTTTTTTAATATATTTTTTCACTTAGCTACCTCTTCGCATTAGTTTACTAACTAAGAAATCAAAAAGGAAGCCACCCAAAAAACCAATTAAGCAAAGAGTAATCAAACCAAAATTTTCACGAGCACTAGAAATTAGAGTTATTCCATCATATCTCATTGTTATTAACATGTTCATTACATAGATACTGCAAAATCCAGCAATCCCATATGAAAGCTTTGAATTAATTGGAAGAATGATTCTCACTATTGCTGTGATCATAAAAGCAATTAATAAGGTTGCGCATATAATTGTGTAAAAGCTTATAGGAATTCCCCATTGAACAATAACTGGAGATAGGAATCCCTTAATATCGTGCATGAGAGAAGAATAGATGATTAAAAAAGAAATATCAAAGTTTTGCGTTTTAAGCCAAAATAAATTCCAAAGAGTATTGTGAGAACTTATAAAAATATAAGAAAATGTTGCTGATAAAATAAAAGCAATACCTAAGCCGATAATTCTTTTTATTAAAAACATATTAATTAATTCTCTTTTCAATCATCCAAACACCTATTGTAATTAGAATAAGCCCAAAGCCAATTATATAATTTATTTTTTCATTAAGTAAAAAAATACCTAAAATCAAAGCCCAAACAGGAATTAGATAATTCACTAATGCTAGGAAAACAGGGCCCTTAAGAGCAATAATTTTAAACCATATTACAGTAGCAATTCCCGTAGGAAAAACACCAAGAAGTATAATACTTACTAAACTTTTAAATGATATATTGCTTATTATTAACGATGTATCACTAAAAAAATAAGCTAAGAATAAGCCTATTACACTTCCGCATATTAGCGAACCAAGAGCCCTCTCGAAGGAATGTTCTTGAGGTGAGTTTTTTAACAGGATGGAGGCCAAAGCAAATGAAAAGGTTCCCGTCAGGACGGCCAGTTGTCCATATATAAATTGAAACTGGTAGAGATCAGAACTAAAATTACCAAAACCAACTAGGAGCATAATACCTAATAAACCTAAAAAAACCCCTACCGCCATCCTAAAGGACAAACTGCTATTAGGTAAAAGAAAATAAGCAAGAATTAAGGTAATAATTGGATTAGCGCCCATTAAAATAGCCACTAATGAAGAAGGGATGTATTGCGCTCCCCAGGCGATAATACTAAATGGAACTGAAAAACCTAAAATTCCTATAATTAAGCTCCACTTCCAGAATTCTAATGTCATAGGTAATCTTTTTTTCATAAATAGAAAAACTATTGCTATAGTTAAACTTCCAATCATCAATCTAAGAGACATAACCCATAGATGAGGTATTGAAGTTAATGATACCTTAAGTGCAGCAAATGCTGAACCCCACATAACGACTAACAGGGAAAGAAGAAGATAAGGAAGTAAGCTTGGTAGAATTTTTTTCATGATTTTCTCAAAGTGTGAATTTAAAACTCTATTTTCTACTTCATTAGACTAAGTGAAATAAATAAGATACAAAATTTAATAGAAAATTTACTTAGAAAAAAAATTTAATGAAAACAAAAAAGATTAAATCGCTAAAAATTAAATGGATATTTATTTCTATAATTTCTTTAATATTTATATCTGATTTTCTATTATTCACTTCTATAATGAATAATTCTAATAGTGTTCCACAAAATATTAATAAAGTTATTATTGTTCTAACAGGCGGTCCGAATAGAATAAAAGAAGGGTATGAGTTACTAAAAAAAGATTATGGTAAAAAATTATTTATCTCAGGAGTAAATCCAATTGTAAAAAAATCTGATCTCATAAATATATTAAATCTGAATAATACCGTGAATAAAATATCATTTTTTGAATGTTGTATTTTTTATGAAAAAAAATCATATAACACTCAAACAAACGCAATTGAAACTATGAAATGGTTAAATCAAAATAAGTACAATGATATTCTTCTTGTAACATCTTCAGAGCATATGCCAAGGAGTCTTTTTGAGTTCAAAAAAAATGCGCCGGATATTAAAGTTCAACCCTGGATTGTAATAAATGATTCAGATAATAATTTATTTGATTATAAAAATGCAAAGAAAATAACTATCGAATACGTTAAGCTTGTTTTAACAAAAATAAAATATTTATTTATAGGGCCTTAATTTAATGAATATAAAAAAAAATATTTATTCCATCGCTACAACAGGTTTTTTAATTCTTCTAACTTTATCTATAGCAACACTTGGTTTGCCTTTTCTTTTTCTTCCCAGAAGATATTCAGCAAAACTCATTCATGTATGGTCGAAGCTTATGCTTTTTTTGTTTAAAAATCTTAACGGTCTTGATTGGGAGGTAATTGGAACTGATAATATACCAAATGGATCATTTATAGTCGCCTCTAAGCATCAATCTATTTGGGATACTGTTTTTTTTACAGCATTTTTTCCTGATGCGGCAATGGTATTAAAGAGAATGATTATATTCATTCCACTTTATGGCTGGCATGCAATAAAAGCAAAGATGATATGGCTAGATCGTGGTGCTCATAGCAAAGCTCTGAGAAAACTAATTAAGCAGGGACAAGAGTGTTCAAAAAATGAAAGGCCAATAATTATATTTCCCGAGGGAACGAGAAGTGCTGTGGGAGAAAAAAATGAATATAAATCAGGAGTTTCTGCTCTTTATAGATTCCTAGAAATTCCATGTATTCCAGTCGCTCTTGACTCCGGGTTATACTGGAAAGAAAAAGGTCTTAAAAGAAATTCAGGAAAAATTAAAGTTAAATTTTTACCGCCTATAAAACCTGGATTAACGAGGAAAGATTTTGAAGCAAAGTTAGAAAACACCATAGAAGGTGAAACTAATTTATTAATAAAAGAAAATATTTAAAGATAAGATTTTAATCTTCAGATTTTGTTCTTCCAAAATCAATGGTATTATCTTCCTGTCCTGCATCAATAATATTTTTTCTTACTGCCCTTGTTTTTTCAAAGTTAGAAAATAACAAATCAGAATCCTTTTTTTTAACAGCATCTTTTAGCTTAGCTAGATCATTGGAAAATAATTCTAACATTTCTAAAACAGCTTCACTATTATAAGTAAAAATATCGCTCCACATTTTGGGGTCTGAAGCGGCTATTCTAGTAAAATCTCTAAATCCACCTGCAGAATATTTTACCACTTCTTTTTCTGTAACATTAGCAAGATTATTTGCTGTCCCAACAATATTAAAAGCAATCAAGTGGGGAATATGACTTGTTATTGCGAGAACTTTATCATGGTGAGATGGTTCCATTATTTCAACTTTTGATCCAAGAGATTCCCAAAATTTCTTCACAAGATGGATTGCATTGCTCGTATTATCTTCGGTTGGCGTTAAAATACACCACCGATTATCAAAAAGTTCAGCAAATCCGGAATCTGGACCAGACTCCTCAGTTCCTGCAATTGGATGCCCAGGAACAAATTCTATATTTCCAGGTATGATATTCTTTAATTCTTTTATAACACTTAGTTTTGCTGATCCTGTATCGCTAATAATACAGCCCTCTTTTAAAAAAGGACTTATTTCGCCTATTATAGACTTAAACATCGATAATGGTGTTGCCAGAATAACAAAATCAGCGTCATTTACTGCATTTATAAGATTTTCTTCAACTTTGTCGACTAATCCTCTTTCTACAGCCCTTTTTAAGGTCGATTTTGTTTTTGCATAGCCAACAACTTGGCTAGAAGAATTTAATCGCTTCAAAGATAGCCCAATGGATCCACCAATAAGGCCAAGCCCTATAATGCAAACTTTGTTAAAAACATTATTCATTTATTTCACAAGCTCCTTGAGAGAAGAAATAACAAGCTTATTTGCTTCTCCAGTACCAATTGTAATTCTTAGGAAGTTTGGAAGATTATATTCATGCATCTGCCTTACTATTATTCCTTTTGAACATAAATATTCATAAACTTCATCAGCGCTAAAATCTAAATTAGAAGAAGCTTCAATTAATAGAAAATTGCAACTACTAGGCGTGACACTAAACCCTAAGCCCTCCAGTTCTAGTTCCATTTTTGACAACCAATTAGTATTATGTTTTACAGAATTTATTACGTGATTTTGATCATCTAAGGCTGCTACAGCTACTTTTTGAGCTGTAGAATTAACAGAAAAAGGTATTCTAAGACGATTTAAGGTCTCGACAACATCTTTTGGACAATAGGCCCATCCAACCCTTAGGCCAGCCAAACCATATACTTTTGAAAAAGTTCTCGTAATAACAACATTATTATTATTGTTAACTAGGTCGAAGTAATTCTTATAGCTTTCAACCTTAACGTATTCAGCATAAGCCTCATCAAGGACTAATAAAACATTACTGGGTAATTTACTATGTAGCTCAATAATTTCATCATATGAGATTATAGTTCCAGTTGGATTATTTGGATTTGCTAAAAAAATCATTTTTGTTGCATTGTTTATTAGCCCTAGTATCGATTGGATTTGTGTCTTAAAATTTATCTCCTTAGCCCTAACAACTCTTGCACCCGATGCTTTAATTGCCAAAGGATATACCGCAAAACAATTTTCTGAAACTATAGCCTCATCATTTCCACTAAGATATGCTCTAGCCAAAAGATGTAAAATCTCATCAGAACCACAACCACAAAGTATTCCTTTAGAATCTATAGAATAAAAATCAGATATCTTGTTAATTAGTTCGTCATTTAAAGGGTCTGGATAAATGGTTATATCGTTTATAGCCGTATTATAGGCATCGATGACTAGCTTACTCGGGCCAAAAGGATTTTCATTCGACGATAATTTAAAAATTGTTTCAATTCCAGATAATTTACTTTTCCCACCCCTATAAGGTTCTAAATCGTTTAAATAAGAATTTGGTATAGGATTTTTCATTTTCTATCACACCGCGAATTATTGACTTATTGTATCACTTTCAAAAGTATTTAAGTAGTTGAATATCAATAAGCAATTAAAATTTTTAATATTTTAAAATTTACTAAAAATTCTTATATCACAACTTTAAATATCAACCATAAATATAATTTTGTTTACAATTTTTTAAAATGAGGATAAAAGTTAAAGTACATTTTGAGAGGGTTAATACCCTGCCAACCTGCATAACCTTGCGAAGGTGGTATTATAATGTGGCTTATAAGCAAAAAAAAGGTCTCTTTATTAACTTAAATGTATTGTTATGAATGGCTCACTAACGAGCTGGGTATTTGATGTTCAGATTGTGCACCCTAGATTTCCTAAGAGCACTAAAGAGAGGAAAAAATGAAAAAACAACTTATTAAAAAACTTTTTACCCTAATTCCAACTTTGGTATTAGCCCTTTTAATTTCAATTACAGTTTTACCGCAAGCATCGGTCGCACAAGATAATACTGCCTTTAAAAGTGCTGGTAAATGGCTTATTGGACTTAAAGTATTAAATCTAGATCCTGATGTTGAATCAGCAACATCTATTGGCGGTGAAGCCACAGTAGATGATGATACCGTTCCAGAATTAGATATAAGATATTTTATAACTGATAATATTGCTATTGAAGCTATTCTAGGAACTACGGAGCATAATGTTGCTGCGGTAGGTACTGCTCTAGGTAATGTAAATTTAGGAACAGTGAAGGTTCTACCACCAACATTTACCTTACAATATCACTTTAATAGTGAAAGTAGATTTCTACCCTATATTGGAGCTGGAATAAATTATACATTCTTTTATGATGATAATCCTGGCGATGCGGTAGGTATAAGTTATAAAGATGACTTTGGTTTTGCTCTAAATATTGGTTTTGATTATGTTATTAATGAAAATAATTATTTCAATATTGATATTAAGAAATATACTTTATCTACTGATACTGTAATTGATGCTGGAGCTGCCGGAATAGCAACTGCATCAGTTGATCTAGACCCACTAGCGATAAGTATCGGCTATGGATGGAGATTCTAGAATAATATAAGTAAATATTTATTCTATAATCACTAATAAGAGGTTATCTTGTTGTTATGACTTTTGAACAGAATAAACTACCGTGTTCATATTTTACAGAAAAGAAATCTCTTCTACTTGAAAATGGAACAAGTATTGATGAGCTTACTGTAGCCTATGAAAGCTATGGTAAGCTCAATAAAAATAAGACCAATGCAATTATTGTTTGTCATGCTTTATCTGGCGACCAATTCGTAGCAAGTAAGAATCCTATAACAGAAAAAGATGGCTGGTGGGATAGGATGGTTGGGTCAGGGAAGCCAATTGATACTGATAAATATTTCATAATTTGCGCAAATGTTCTAGGTGGATGCATAGGCTCAACAGGACCAACATCCATTAACCCAAATACAAATGAAGCATATGGATTAAGTTTTCCCGTCATTACAATTTCAGACATGGTCAATGCTCAGCTTAGATTAATAAATAATTTGGGTATCGAAAAGTTATTATCTGTTATTGGTGGCTCAATGGGAGGTATGCAAGTTTTAGAATGGGCAGCATCTTATCCTGAAAAACTTTTTTCAGCTATCCCGATAGCAACATCATCTAGACATACTGCACAAAATATTGCTTTTCATGAGCTAGGGAGACAGGCAATAATGGCTGATCCTGAATGGAATGGCGGAAATTATATTAAACTAGGAACAAGCCCGACAAAGGGTCTTTCCATTGCGAGGATGACAGCACATGTTACTTATTTATCAGAAACATCTCTTACAAAAAAGTTTGGAAGAAGATTGCAGGATAAGGAGGAAGTAAGCTTTGGATTTGACGCTGATTTTCAAATAGAAAGTTATTTAAGACATCAGGGTTTAACATTTGTCGATCGTTTTGATGCAAATTCTTATTTATACATAACAAGGGCAATGGATTATTTTGACCTTGAAAAAACGCATGAAAAAACATTAACCGAAATATTTGAAAAAACAAAAACTAGATTTCTAATTGCATCTTTTACTGGAGATTGGCTTTATCCGCCGTCAGAAAACCTTATGATAGTTAGGGCATTAAGTGCTGGAGGTGTAGACGTAAGCTTTGTTAATATTGAGTCCGATAAAGGTCACGATGCTTTTCTTTTAGACGAGCCTGAATTTGATGGTGCTATGAGAGGTTTCTTAGATTCAGTTTCTAAGGAAATGAATATTTAATGAATAATAAAAGAATAGACTTAGAATTAATTACCTCACTCATTGATAAAAAAATGCGGGTTTTAGATGTTGGTTGCGGCAATGGAGAATTATTACAATCATTGAAAACCAAGAACGATGTAATTGGACAAGGCCTTGAGTTAAAACAAGAGCGTGTAAATCAATGTGTAGCAAAAGGTTTATCCGCAATACAGGGTGATGCTGATAAGGATTTAAGCTTATATCCAGACCAATCATTTGATTGCGTCATTCTTAGTCAGACAATTCAAGCAACTAGCGATCCAAAACTAATACTGAAAGAATTAATAAGAATTGGAAAAAAAGCTATAGTATCAATTCCAAATTTTGGGTTTTGGAAGGTAAGATTAAGCCTAGGTATTAACGGAAGGATGCCAAGAACAAAAAAATTAATATATAATTGGTATGACACACCAAATATACATTTATGTACTATTCTTGATTTCATTAATCTTTGTAACGAACTGAATATTCAGATTGAAAAAACAATAACCCTATCATCAGACAATAATAAATCTTACAATGGATTGCCGAATAAATTATCTAATCTATTTTCAGAAGAAGCAATATTTTTAATAAAGTCTTAAACTAATTTTTAGTATTTCTAATAATTTTTGATTTCATATTTTGTTTTTCATTTAAGACAACAGCTGAATAATTTTTTCTTGCCTTAACTATAATAACACCTGAAAAAAAATTAAAAAATTTATTACCAAACCTTTCTATATGATTCATATTTTTTGATAGGTAGCTATTATTCATTGGTGGAAAAAATAAAGAATTTTCAAATTCAATTGGTATAAAAAAATTATTTAGTAGTAAAGAATTTAGCTCGACAATACTAAATGTCCTGAGTGAAGAGAAAAAATTTTTATAATGAGGTCTCCATAAACCGAATGAATTTGGCACTATAATTAAAATTTCACCATTTTTATCTAGAGCTCTCCAAGACTCCCGTAGAAATTTTTTATGATCGGTTAAATACTCAAAACTATGTATAACTAAGAGCCTATCTAAGGATTGGTCGTCAACAGGCAAAGCATATTCATTTATTGAGGCTGTTAAATTTTTATTTGTTAGCCCAAAGTGATATTTTCCATGGTGTCTTGGAATTAAGAAAAATAATCTTTGTATTCTTTTATTAATTGATTCTGAGTATGGAGAACCAAAGCCTATTACTGCAATTCTTGATTTATCAATAGGATTCCATAATTTAGAAATTTTTTTAGATAAAATTTCAGAGACAGCTTTTCCTAAAAAACTTGAGTAAAAAATTTTAAAATTATCAATATTTTTTTTCATATTATATACTTAAAATATTATATCACATATGGAGAGTATTTTGATAGTAAAGCAAATTTGGACAGCCAATAAATTTCGAAATTTTAATTATCTAATTGTTTGTCCAAAATCTGGTGAAGCCATGGCGGTTGACCCTCTTGACTATGAGCAGTGCCTATCTATAAGCAAAAGCAATGGTTGGGAAATAACTAAGATTTTAAATACTCACGAACATTGGGACCATACTGGTGGAAACCAACCATTAGTTGAAAAAACTGGCGCTCAACTTCTTGCCCACCATAATGCGAAGGATACAATTGAAAATATTGATATTGGCTTAAAGGCTGGTGATAGCATAAAAATTGGAAAAACTATTACTCTAGAAGTACTTGATACACCCGGTCATACGATGAGCCATGTATGTTTATTTGCAAATAATGATACGCCAGCACTTTTTTGTGGCGACACCCTTTTTAATGCAGGTGTTGGGCATTGTAAGGGTGGAGGCAATCCAGAAGATCTTTATGAAACATTTATTAATCAAATATTCAATCTCCCAGATCATACAAAAATATATCCAGGGCACGACTACTGGGAAAATAACTTGAAATTTACCCTCGACAGGGAACCAGAAAATATTAAGGCAAGGGATATGATTAATGAAGAGAGAATTAAGAATCCAAATGATCCATTTGTATCGACTCTAGGCATGGAAAAGGAGGTAAATACTTTTTTTCGTTTAAAAAACCCTAATATCATTGAAAAATTAAGAGAGGTATTTCCAAAACTGTCGCAAAATCCAGAGATGAGGGAGGTTTTTCTTAAACTAAGGGAACTAAGAAATGATTGGTAGGTGATTAGAGTCGTTGCAATCTAGGAATTATCTGAACCAGTATAATTCCTAACAGAATTAAGCTAGCCCCAAAAAATCCTTTAAAGTTCAATAACTCAGAAAGAATTAACCAACCAAATATTGCGGCAAAAATAGCTTCTGAGCTCATAATGAGAGCGGCTGATGTTGGGGGAACTAACTTTTGACCGAACATTTGTAAAGTAAAGCCAATGCAAACTGATCCCACTGAGCAGTAAACTAGAGTAAAAAATCCAAAGATATCAACACGCTCAAAACTAAATATCGAGCTACTTTGAAAAAATATTCCATATAGTAATAAAAAAATACCACATAGAATAAACTGAAGTATAGAGAAAATTAATACAGGAAATCGAGCAACTGAATAAGATACAATGTGTAAATGTATCGCCCAAAAAACTGCACTAGAAATTATCCAAATATCACCATACTTTAAATTTAGTGAAAATAGATCTCCATCAGACGTCCCTAGAAAGACGGAACCAAAAAAACAAATAATGACGCATGGCCAGATTGACCAATGTGGAATTTTAAATAAAAAAATTCCTATTAATGGGACCATTATTACGTATAAACTTGTATAGAAACCTGCATTTGTAGCTGACGTAGTAACTATTCCAATCTGTTGAAATAAGGCAGCTATTGCTAAAATTAATGCGCTTGCCAATGAAGATGATATAAAGCCAATCTTATTGTTAAGTTTTATATCTTTTATATTAATAAATAATAATAATATTAATCCGCCAAGCAAAAATCTAAATGACGTAAATTGCAGGGGTGACCAGAAATCCATAGCAATTTTTTGAGGAACAAAAGTTGAGCCCCAAACTAATGAGGCAATTAATAGTAAAAGAAATCCTTTAATTTTGGATATTAATATCAAATCAATTGATAATTACTTTGAGTCTTTTGTTTCTATTACTTTTCGGCCTTTGTACATACCTGTTTTCATATCAATGTGATGAGGTCTATGAAGTTCACCAGAATCTTTGTTTTCTACATATGTAGGTATTTCAGATTGATGCCCGCCTCTTCTTTTGCCCCTTCTAGAAGGGCTAATCTTTCTTTTTGGAACTGCCATTTTAGACTCCAGATTTAAAATTATAATTTACTTGAAGGACTTATAACCCTATAGGCAGCATCGAGCAAGTATAAGATTAATTGTTTGTAGTACATTCTTCACAAATATAATAAATTTGATTCCTATCATTGAGTTTCTCAGACCATTTGAAAATAGAAAGAAATTCACTTTTCAGATTATCAAGAAAAATATTTCTTGAGTCAAAATCTTCTTTTAAATTAAATAAAGTCAAAATATCCTTTATTAAAGAAAAATTATTTTTTGTCTGATTGTATTCTTTAAGAGAATAATCCTTAACTCCTGCCAAACTTTTAGCTTTTATTATTGCATCATCCAATGATCCAATTCCATCAATTAAGCCAAGTTTTAAAGCATCTCTTCCGGACCAAACTCTTCCTTTGGCAATTAATTCTGCTTCTTCCAAGGATAAACCTCTTCCATTTGCTACTATCCCTATAAAATCATCATACAATCTATCCACAGTGCCTTGGATTAATTCAATCGTTTCTTGAGGCGGGGATGATAAAAGTATTCCGTTATTAAGTGACCCTGCAAATGGTGAGCTACTAATACCATCCTCATTTAAACCCACTTTTTTAATTGTATTTTGCGCGTCAAATAAGATTGCAGCAACACCTATGGAGCCAGTAACAGTGGCTTCATGAGCAAAAATAAAATCAGAATCTGCTGATACCCAATAGCCGCCCGATGCCGCAACTCCTCCCATAGAAACCACAATCGGAATATCACGTTCTTTGATTGCAAGAACCTGTTCCCTTATAATTTCTGAAGCAAATGCACTCCCCCCCGGGGTATTAACCCTCAAAACTAGAGCCTTTAGTTGTTTTTCATTACGAGCTTTTTTAATAATTGCAGAAATATTTTCGCCTCCAGCATTTCCCCTTGGATGATTGCCATCCAATATTGTTCCGGCTATTGAAATAATACCAATAATATTTTTATCTTTTTTAGAATTATCAATCTGATAATCTTTATAGTGGATAAATCTCCAATCAGATTTTTTATTTGGGAATTGGGTTTTTAAATACTGCTCAGTTTCTACTCTTGTCATTAAATTATCAACAAGGCCCTTATTTAGAGCTAACTCTGCCATACTATTGTTTTGATTTCTTAAGGTATTAAGGTTTTGAGTATAGTATTCTATAAAGCCATTTTCCAGATTTCTATTTTTCTCAATAGACTGAGTTGTTAAATCCCAAATAACTTCAAATAATTTAGAATTTGATTCCTTAGATTGATCACTCATAGAAGATCTAGTAAAGGTTTCAGTAGCACTCTTATATTGCCCTTTGGAAAATTGAAGCACTTTCACATCAAGTTTATCGAGAAAATTTTTAATAAAAAGTCGTTTTGACGACCACCCTGTCAATAATACACCTCCTGATGGATGAAGGATTACTTGATCAGCAAATGAAGCTATGACATACGATCCTTGAGAATATTGATCAGAAATAGCAATAATTTTTTTATCATCATTTTTCTTGAAATCATTAAGGACTTCACAAATATAAAAAATATCAGCTGGATAACCACCCAAGAATTTGCTTAAATCTATGACTATAGTATTGATTTTATTGTCATTTGAAGCTGCCTTAATAGTCTTGGCAAGATTACCTAATTCAATTTCGCCTCTTCTGTTACTACCAAAAAAAGATTCAAAACTACTAATTTCCTGAGCTTGTTCTACTAAGACCCCATCCATTGGGATAAGTAGCGCTGTACCTTCACCAATAGTATGATTGATTTTTGAAAAAAAACTTACAGTCATTATAATAATTATCATTAAAGTGAGAGCTCTAATGAGGAATGTCGGAATGTAGGCAATAATAGACCAAAGTAATTTTACAAAAGAAACAAAGTAGCTAATAATTTTTTTGATAATATCCATTTATTATATAATCCTTTTATTTTGGTAGCCCAAAATCATTTGTACCCTGGTCTCCCTTCAAGCAATAAAAATAAAATAAGGGTAAAATACCAATAATTGTAAAACTTAATAAAACCCATAGTCCTGATTTATTTATGTCATGTAATCTTCTAATTGTTACTGAAACTTCAGGTATTAAGAAAATAATATTAGATATAATTAGAACTCCTCTAACACCTAAACTCTCAATATATGTAAAAGATAGAAACATTAAAATTCTAAAAATCTGCCAATACCAAAACTCTTTTCGGGATGAACGACTTTCAAAATCAAATGCCCTATTAAAGCAATTCAAAACAGAATTAATCAAATCATCAAAAATATTTACTGACATAATATTATATAGAAAACCTTTCACCAAGATATACACGCCTAACATCTTCATTCTTGATAATCTCTTCGGGAGTTCCTTCAATTAGGACAGATCCTTCGTGAATTAATACAGCCCGATCGATAAGGCCCAAGGTTTCTCTTACATTATGGTCTGTAATCAACACTCCAACACCTTTATCCTTTAAATGTGAAACTAATTCTCTAATTTCACCAAGAGCAATTGGATCTATTCCAGCAAATGGTTCATCCAGTAAAATATAATTAGGCCTTCCTGCAAGACACCTTGCAATTTCAACTCTTCTTCTCTCCCCACCTGAAAGGGCAAGCGATGGAGTTCTCCTTAAATGATTAATATCAAACTCACTTAACAGTTGATCCAGATTACTCTCTATAATCTGTTCATCAGTCTCAACTATTTCAAGGATAGATTTAATATTATCTTCAACACTTAAGCCCCTAAAGATTGAAGCTTCTTGAGGAAGATAGCCAATACCATTCTTAGATCTTTTATAAATAGGTAGATCAGTAACATCAAAACCATTTAAAATAATGTTCCCAGTATTTGGTCTAATTAAACCAATAATACTATAGAATAGAGTAGTTTTTCCTGAACCATTGGGGCCTAAAAGCCCTACAGCTTCACCCTTCTTAATATTAAAACTAACTTCCCTAATGACAGGTCGATTATTGTAAGACTTACTAACTCTTACAACCTCAAGCCCTTTATCATTACTTGAAACAAGGGTTGGTTTATCCTTAGAATCGTTATTGTTTATTTTTATCATTTTCTAATAACTGACCTCTAATTTTATTATTTTCAGCACTATCTGAAAGGAAGTTAATTTTTCCAGTCTCTAAATCAATAAATAACTTTTCACCTCGCATAGAAGTAAAATTATTATTAACAATAACATTGCCTTCAAGCAATATCTCATTCTTCATTACACTATAGGACGCATTATTTCCAGAAGCAGTCATATCTTCGTTAGCAATAATAACTCCCTCAGAGGCAAATAGATAAGTTATTATTGGCATTTTCTTATTATTAGTAAAGACAAACCTCATCTGATCTGATTTTAAGTTTAAAGGCCCTTGTTTAATATTTACCGAACCCGAGAATCCTCCCTCCAACTGAACTTTATCAAGATACATAGTGTCAGCATTTACCTTTAAAGGAGCACGGATATCTGTTTTAAAAGCTAAAGATTCATCTGCGATCAATAAGTTTGGAACTACAAATAAGATAATCATAGAGATAGTAAAAAATATTTTCATTTTTCTTCACCAACTTCCTCAAGGAAGCTTGCAGGAATAATCATTTCAACACCTGATGAAATAAATATTTTTTCTCCACGTTCATGTATTTCAACATGACCAGCTGTAAAAAAAATATCACCCTTGCTCCCTCTTACAGGACCATCAAGAAAAGTAAATCCTGTATCAAGATTTACATTTACAACTTGAGCAATAAAATCATAACCATCGTTTGTTTTAGCAAGAATATCATCAAAAAATATCGCAGTATTATTTTTTGCAAAATATTTTGCACTTCTAGAATTTATACTAATTCTTTGCATAGACTTCTCGCCTATTACTATACTCACATTCTCTAATTTTATATCTTGAAGTCCAGGACCCAAAGGACTTGCCTTTAAAGCGTTTAATTCAAATGGTTGTCCTGATGCAGTTTCGCCCAGCATTGAGGGTTTTAGAACTCCATCATTGATTTGATCAGAAAGAATTAATTTTATTTTTGGATCATTGGGTTTCGTATCGATATTAATAGCCTGGAAAATCAAAACAAAAACAATAAAAGAAGCAATTATAGGTAAAATTAATTTCAGACTTTTTATTCTTTTTATTTGAATATAATCTTTCGTTATCATTTTTAAAACTTAATGACTAAATATATCAATATCAGGCCAGCCCTTGAGATCTAAATCAACTCGAGTTTTAATAAAAGAAAAACACTCATCGGCTATACTTTTCCGATTTAACTTCACTAATTCTTGGTCAAGAAGATCCTTTAATTGGTGAAGATATAAAACATCAGAGGCTGCATAATGCTTTTGTTCTTCGGTTAGCTCTTTTGCTCCCCAATTTGAACTTTGTTGCTGCTTGGATAGATCAACACCAATCAGCTCCCTGCATAAATCTTTTAAACCATGTCTATCAGTATATGTTCTTACCAACTTAGATACTATTTTTGTACAATATATTGGTTCACAATCAATATTAAGATATTTTTTTAATACAGCAACATCAAATCTCGCGAAATGAAATATCTTTTGGCAACTTTTATCAGATAATACTTTTTTTAAATTTGGAGCGTTGTAGTTTTCTCTATCGAGTTGAACTAAATGAGCATTTCCATCTCCAGATGATAATTGAACAAGGCAAAGGGGATCTCTTTCAGGCCTCAGGCCCAAAGTTTCAGAATCAACAGCAACAGATCCTTTAAAACTGATATTATCAGGAAGGTCGTTTATGTGAAGTTCAATTTTCATAACAATAATATGTTATAAACAATTATAAAAAAAGATACAGATAAGAAAATTATAATTAATATGGTGATGTATATTTTATCATTTTTAATTACAATTAAGTTGATAAAAAGTATTAATAAATAAATAAATAAATAATCTTAGTGATAAAAATGACAACCTTATACCATTATCCATTGTGCCCTTTTAGCAGAAAAGTAAGATTAATATTAGGTGAACAAAAAATTGGCCTAGACTTAATAGTAGAAAGATATTGGGAAAATCGTAAGGAATTTATAAAATTAAATCCATCTGGTGAAGTCCCAGTTCTTCTATTTGACGATATTACTTTTTGCGGACATTACTCAATTACAGAATATGTAGAATATAAATATGAAGATGTTCTTCCTAATGATATTAAGATTAAGGCAGAAAATAGAAGATTAATTGATTGGTTTGATAATAAATTTTACAAAGAAGTTAGTAGAATAATTATAAATGAGAGGGTTGAGAAAAGATTTAGGACGGTTGAAAAAGGTGGTGGTCTTCCTGATACAGATTTAATCCGGCTAGCTATAAATAGTATGAATAATCATCTAAAGTATATGGAATATTTATTAGAAAGAAGATTTTGGCTTGTAACGAATAAAATTGAAGTTGCAGATTTAACAGCGGCATCACATATTTCTTGTTTGGATTATTTAGGTGATATACCCTGGGGGAAATTCCCTGAAATAAAATTATGGTATTCAAGAATAAAGAGCAGGCCAAGTTTCCGATCAATTTTAACAGATAAAATTGTCGGTATCCCACCAAGAGGAAATTATGCCTTGCTCGACTTCTAAAAAAAAATTATCACCTAATCTAAAGAAATCTATAATTGAAAAATCAAAAGAAATTGGATTTGATGTAATTAAAATCACAAAACCTAAGATTGATAAAAAAAATAAAGACTATTTTGATAAATTCCTTCTAGAAAAATTACATGGAGAAATGGATTGGCTTGAAACTAAAAAAGAAAGAAGAAAGTCACCTAAAAAACTCTGGAATGATGTTGAAAGTATTATAATGCTTGGAATGAATTATGGCCCAGACCATGACCCACTAGAAAACATTAAGCACAAGAATACAGGCAATATATCTGTCTACGCTAGAGGCGATGATTATCATGATATTATTAAAAAAAAATTAAAAATATTAGGCCGCTGGCTTATTCAAGAAATAGAGTCAGAAATTAAAGTTTTTGTTGATACTGCTCCTGTCATGGAAAAACATCTTGCTCAAAAAGCTGGCATAGGTTGGCAAGGCAAGCATACTAACTTAGTCTCACGAGAATTTGGGTCTTGGTTATTTCTTGGATCAATTTATACAAATATAATTATAGAGCCTGATGAGGAAGAGTTAGATCATTGTGGTAATTGTAATAGCTGTGTGGATATTTGCCCTACGCAGGCATTCCAAGAGCCTTATAAACTTGATGCTAGGAAATGTATTTCATACCTAACAATAGAACATAAAGGAGTTATTCCTAGAAACCTAAGATCAAAAATCGGTAATAGAATATATGGTTGCGATGATTGCTTAGCCGTATGCCCCTGGAATAAGTTTGCAAAAGAATCAAATGAAATGAAGTTTTCATCAAAGCATAATGAAAAATCTCTTAGTTTAAATGAATTATCACTCCTAAATGATAAGGATTTTCGATTAATGTTTTCAAAGTCGCCAATAAAAAGAATTGGTCGTAATAGGTTTCTTCGTAATGTTCTTATTGCGCTAGGGAATGCAAAATCACATAATTCCGTTTCATATATTAAACGAAACCTTAAGGATGAATCTCCAATTGTAAGGGGGGCTGCTGTATGGGCCATTAATCAAATATTAAAAGATAATGAATTAAATATACTTAGGAAAAATATTTTACCATTCGAAAATGACGTTACTGTTAGAGATGAATGGATACGAAATTAGAGCTGTTCAGGTTTTTGAGACCACTTCATTTATTGAAAAAAATAAATAATTTAAGTCAATTTTTCTTGAGAGGCTATGGTCCCCATCCTTAATAAAAGTTTTTATAATATTTTTTGATGACAGAGAGTTACTTATTGTGTGAGTTAATTTCCAAGGTACAGACTTGTCCTTCATTCCGTGGATAATTCTTATTGGGCAGTCTAATTTAATAATATCCTCCAGCAATAAGTGTTTTCTTCCGTCCTCTATTAATTGATATGTTATGTTATAACTAGAATCATAACTTTCGTTCTTTTTTTCTAAATAGCCCTTTTCATTTAATATTTTTTTTTCTTCTATTGAAAAATTATTCCACATTAAGTTTTGAGTCATATCAACAGCTGGTGCTAATAAAATAATACCCTTAACCCTGTCCTTTCTTTTTAATGCCGCCAGCAAAGAAAGCCAGCCACCCATCGAGGAGCCAATAAAAATCTGAGGACCAATACAAATCTTATCAATAATTGAAAGACTATCCTCAAGCCATTGAGAAATATTACAATCTTCAAAATTTTTTGATGATTTTCCATGGCCAGAATAATCAAATCTACAAAAGTTTAAGTTATTTTTTTTTGCATAGTCTGAAACAGCCTGAGCCTTAGTCCCATTCATATCTGAAAATAAACCGCCAAACCAAATAAGATTATGTTTATTCTGAGGGCTATATTCATAAATATAGGCTATAGAATTATTATTTGAGGTTTTTAAAGTATCGTATATTTTTTTCATAGGTTTATTTTACATGTCAAATTCATATTCTAGCTATAAAAATAAAAGAATATTGCAGATCATTCCTAGCATGGAGATCGGTGGAGCCGAAAGAACTGTTTTAGAAATAACTGCGTTTTTAAAAAATACAAATTATACTTCCTTAGTCCTTACCTCAGGCGGAAAACTTATTAAGGACTTAGAAAAATTAAATATAGAGGTAGTTCGATATCCTATAGATAAAAAAAATCCTCTTTTAATTATCAAAAATATTATTGAATTAAAAAAATTATTTATAGAAAAAAATATTGACCTTATTCACGTTAGATCAAGGGCTCCTGCTTGGTCGGCAATATTTGCAGCAAGGAGCTTAAAAATACCAATTGTTACAACCTGGCACGGTCACGTGAGTAACTCATCCTGGTTTAAGAAAAAATATAATTCTATTATGCATAGAGGAAATGCACTTATTGCAAACTCAAATTATACGGCAGAAAATATAAATAAAATATACAAAATAGATAAAGACAAAATTGATATTATCCCTAGAGGTGTTAATACTGAAAAGTTTAAGGCTTCAAATTTCTCAGATGAAGAAAAAATAAAAATTAAAAAAGAATGGAAAGTTTTTGACCAAAATAAAATTATACTTTTACTTCCGGCAAGATTAACTAGGTGGAAGGGTCATGAAGTTGTTATCAAGGCTATAGGTCTTCTAAAGAACGAAGAATTTTTTAAAAATATAGTATGCTTATTTGCCGGAAATCAAAAAGGTAGTGAAAGATATATTCAAAATCTTAAGGAAACGATTGCATCCCTCTCGCTTGACGATAAAATAAAGTTAATAGGACAAGTTGAAAATATGCCGCTTGCTTACCAAGTATCCAATATAATCTTATCTCCGTCGATTCAACCTGAGCCTTTTGGAAGAATTCCAATAGAAGCACAAGCATCAGGAAAAATAATAATATCGAGTAACGCTGGTGCAGTAAAAGAAACAATAAAGAGTGGACAAGATTCTACAGGGTTTAAGGTAAAACCAAATAATAGTGAGGAGCTTGCTCATCAAATAAAGTTAGTAATTAAGATGAAGGATGAAGATCTGCAGGAAATAAAAAAGAGAGCGATTTTAAATGTAAAAAATAATTTTTCACTTGAAACTATGTGTAAAAAAACACTAGAGGTTTACAATAGACTTTTAATTTCTTAATGAATTTCTTGACATGATTTGCTCAGAAAGCAATCTTAGGTTGTAAATTTTATAAATAAGGAGAATTTTCCATAAGTAGACAATATAGCTCGACACCGCCTTCCTCAAAAGGACCGCGGGTCAATGAACAAATTATCGCCGAAGAAGTTCTATTAATAGACGCTTCTGGTGAAAAAAAAGGTAATGTACCAACCCCTCAGGCCATTGAAGTAGCAAAAGCACAAGGGTTAGATCTTGTTGAAATATCTCCTAAAACAAATCCGCCTGTCTGCAAGGTTATGGATTACGGGAAATATAAATTTGAAAATCAGAAAAAAGCCAATCAAGCAAAAAAGAAACAAAAAACTATAGCCATTAAGGAAATTAAACTTCGCCCTAATATTGATGTACATGATTATCAGGTAAAAATGAGAAGTGTGGAAAAATTTCTTTCTGAAGGAGATAAGGTAAAAGTTACTCTTAGATTTAGAGGGAGAGAAATGGCTCACCAAGATAGAGGGGCTTCTCTTTTACAGAAAGTCAAAGAAGAAATTGATCAGATTGCAAAAGTAGAACTTGATCCTAAATTTGAGGGTAGGCAAATGATTATGGTTTTAGCGCCTAGATAAGATTTCTTTTAGTTGAATTATTTTTAAAAGTAATATAAACCACCTGTAGGTGATCCGGCAGGGCATGCCGTGGTTACCTAAAAAGCTTATCCCTTTAATGATAATTAAATATAGGAGAACGCAAAATGCCCAAGTTGAAGACAAAGAGTGGAGCAAAAAAGCGCTTCAAAGTTACAGGTTCAGGTAAAGTTATTCGTGCCCATGCAGGTAAAAGGCATGGTATGATTAAAAGAACTCCAAAACAAATCCGGAATAAACGAGGAACTTCTGTCCTTTCCGATTCTGACAGCAGGATAGTAAAAAAATTCCTGCCATACGCATAGGGAGATATAGATGGCTCGTGTAAAAGGTGGTCCAGCAAGTCACGCTAGACATAGAAAAGTAATAAAAAGTGCTAAAGGTTATTGGGGACGAAGAAAGAATACTTTCAGAATTGCCAATCAAGCAGTTGAAAAAGCTGGTCAGTATGCATATCGAGATAGAAAGGTTAGAAAAAGAAACTTTAGATCTTTATGGATACAAAGAATCAATGCAGCAGCAAGATTAAATGGCTCAACCTATGGACAATTTATCAATGGCCTTACAAAGGCAGGAATTGAAATTGATAGAAAAGTTCTGGCTGAATTAGCAATATCTGATGCAGTAAGTTTTCAAAAATTAGTTGAAAAAGCTCAAGCTTCATTAAAATAAAACTAAATTTGTGCTAAGCTTCATTATTTGATGCACTTTTAGTTATTGGATGAAACTTATGATCGATTCAGAAATATTAGAAAAAGAAATTCTAAATGCAGTCAATTCTGCAAATGATCAAGATTCTCTTGAGAAAATTCGTATTGCTGAGCTAGGAAAAAAAGGTCGAATTTCATTACTAATGAAAGAGCTGAGTAATTTAAGCAGCGAAGAAAAAAAAGAAAAAGGCTCAAAACTTAATAATTTAAAAAATATAATAACTACTTCAATTTCAGAAAAGAAAGAAAAGATTGAAAATATTGAACTTAATAAAAGACTTCTTAAAGAAAAAGTTGATGTCACACTTCCAGTTAAGGCTCAACAAGCAAAAACAGGAAAAATTCATCCTGTTTCACAAGTCATGGATGAGATAACAGAAATTTTTGGCTCCCTGGGTTACCAAATTGAAGAAGGGCCTGATATCGAAACTGAACATTATAATTTTAATGCACTTAATATTCCAGAATCTCACCCTGCAAGACAAATGCATGATACATTTTATTTACCAGATACAAATGATAAAGGTGATAAACTTGTACTAAGAACACATACGAGTCCTGTACAAGTTAGGACTATGGAAAAGGGAGAGCCCCCTTTTAAATTTATTTCACCTGGAAGAACTTATAGATGTGACTCTGATCAAACACATACACCTATGTTCCATCAAATCGAAGGCCTAGTGGTAGATAAAGATACTCACCTTGGACATTTAAAGTGGACACTTGAAACATTTTTTAAGTCTTTTTTTGAGATAAACACTATAGAAATCAAACTTAGGCCAAGTTATTTTCCGTTTACAGAGCCGTCCCTTGAAGTTGATGTTTTATGTGATAGATCGGGCTCAGTTCTTAAGGTTGGCCATGGATCAGATTGGCTTGAAGTTGCTGGAGCTGGAATGGTTCATCCAGAAGTATTAAAATCGGCAAATATCGATTCTAATAAATTCCAGGGCTTTGCATTCGGCCTTGGTGTTGATAGGCTTGCACAACTAAAATACGGAATCCCAGACCTAAGAACATTTTTTAATGGTGACGTAAGGTGGTTGAATCATTATGGATTTTCGTTTCTCGACATACCTACTTTATCAAGGGGTCTTAGAAAATGAAATTTACTTTATCTTGGCTAAAACAACATCTTGATACAGAAGAAAATATAAACACAATACTTAGAAAGTTGACCGATATTGGACTTGAGGTTGAAAACTCATATAATCCAGCAGAAATTTTGGATGGCTTTGTAGCCGCAAAAATTATATCAACCAGGCCACACCCGGATGCGGATAGATTACGACTATGTTTAGTAGATACTGGGACTGAAGAAATAGAAATTGTTTGTGGAGCAAAAAATGCTGTTAAGGGATTAACAACAGTATATGCGCCAATAGGAATGACCATACCTCAGTCAGGTATTAAACTTAAAAAAGCAAAAATACGAGGTGTTGAATCTTTAGGAATGCTTTGCTCTAAACAGGAGCTTAATTTAGGGGATGATTCTGATGGTATAGCGGAGCTATCGAGCAAAATAAGCTCCGGAACACCTGTTTCTGAAGCATTGGATATAGATGATACATATATAGAAATTGCTATAACACCAAATAGGCCTGATTGCCTTGGTGTTTATGGAATAGCAAGAGACCTTTCTGCTGCTGGATTAGGTAAATTATCAAATAAAAATACCAAGAACATTAAGTCAACAGGAAAGACTTTTCCTGTATTTCTGGACTACAAAAAAACCAATGCACCCTGCTCAATATTTGCCGGAAGGTTGATAAAAAATATTAAAAATAACCAAAGTCCTGATTGGCTTATTCATCGCCTAGAATCAGTAGGACTGAAATCTATTAACTGCCTTGTTGATATAACTAATTTTATTAACTTTGATAGAGGAAGGCCTCTTCATGTATACGATGTAAACAAAATTTCTAACAAAATTGGAGCTAGAGATGCAAAAAAAGGAGAGAAAATTTTAGCTCTTGATGGAAAGGAATATGACTTAAGTCCGGGAATGTGTGTAATTGCCGACGATGAAAAAATACTAGGTATTGGGGGCATAATGGGTGGTGAAGAATCTGGATCAACACTTAGTACAACCGATGTTTTTATAGAGTCTGCTTATTTTAATCCAGTCCAAACCTCATTAACTGGAAGAGAATTAAATATTGTTTCAGATTCAAGGTTTAGATTTGAGAGAGGTGTTGATCCTGAGTATATAATTGATGGACTTAATCTGGCAACCCAGATGATTCTTGAATTATGTGGTGGAGAGCCAGAAGAAATTTGTCTTATTGATAATTTAGATTTTAAGCCAAAAGAAATTAAATTTAACCCTAAGCTTGTTAATAAATTAACTGGTATAGAAATTCCAAATAATGAAATCACTAAAATACTAGAATCACTAGGGTTTATTGTGTCAAAATCATGGAATGTCATAGTACCTTCATGGCGTCCTGATATTTTTGGAGAAGCTGATCTTGTAGAAGAGATTGTTAGGATTTTTGGTTTAGATAATATTACATCAGAACCCTTATTAAATTTCGAGCAACCCTCAAAACCTGTTTTAACAAAAAAACAAAAGCAAGCTAAAATGATAAAGAGAACAATTGCTTCCAGAGGTTTACTAGAAACCATATCATATTCTTTTATTAATAAAAAACATTCCATTGAATTTGATGGTGGTAACAATAGCTTAAAAATAATAAACCCGATATCAGATGAGCTATCTGAAATGCGTCCAACGCCACTAGCCTCTTTAGTGAATATTGGAAATGAAAATTATAAAAGAGGGTATATGGATATTGGTATCTTTGAGGTGGGACCAGGATTTAAAGGAATTGAGCCAGAAAATCAAATTACAATAGCTGCTGGGCTAAGATTAGGAACAAATCGATATCAGGGGTCAGGTAAAGATTGGCAAGGATCTGAAAAAGTTAATACCTTTGATGCTAAAGAAGACGTAATATCAGTTCTAGAATTATTAAACTTAAATACTGATAGCAATAAGGTGGAGCGCAGTGCTCCTGACTATTATCACCCTGGAAGATCGGGACAAATTATCAATAGTAATGGAGATATTTTAGCATCCTTTGGTGAGTTACACCCTAAAGTTATTAAAGAAAGAGATTTTAAAACAGCAGTGGCATTTGAGATTTTTATTGACTCAATTAACAACCAAAAAATTAAGACAAAGGAAAATATGGCCCCTGATATATCAAATCTCCAGCAAGTGAGAAGAGATTTTTCTTTTGTAGTATCAAATGACACAGAAGCTCAATCTTTAATTACAGCTGCTAAACAAGGGGATCAAAAATTTATCAAGGATGTTAGAATATTTGATCAATTTCTTGGCGAAAAAGAAAAATCGATAGCTATTGAGGTAATAATTCAACCAAAAGAAAATACTTTAACTGATGAACAAATTGAAGATATTTCGCAAAAAATTATTAGATCTGTTGAAGAACGGACTAAAGGAAAATTGCGTAGCTAGTTTTAAATTTTTTTTATGGTATACCTTCATCAATGACAGACACCAAAAATATTCGTAACTTCTCTATAATTGCTCATATTGATCATGGTAAATCAACATTGGCTGATAGGCTGATACAAAGTTGTGATGGTCTTACTGAGAGAGAAATGAAAGAGCAAGTTCTTGATACCATGGATATTGAGCGTGAGCGAGGCATCACAATAAAAGCTCAAACAGTCAGGCTTGAATATAAAGCGAAAAATAATGAGATCTATCAACTAAATCTGATAGATACACCTGGTCATGTTGATTTTGCTTATGAGGTTAGTCGATCGTTATCTGCTTGCGAAGGGTCAATTTTAGTTGTCGATTCAACACAAGGTGTTGAGGCTCAAACTCTTGCCAATGTATATCAAGCTATTGAACTAAATCATGAAATTATTCCTATAATAAATAAAATTGATCTGCCCGCGGCTGAGCCTGAAAAAGTATGCGCTCAAATTGAAGATGTAATTGGAATAGATGCTTCTGATGCAATATTCGTTTCAGCAAAAACGGGGGAAGGTATTGATGATATATTTGAAGCCTTAATAAGTAGATTACCGCAGCCTAAAGGATCAAATGATAAACCAACAAAAGCACTTTTAGTAGATAGCTGGTATGACTCATACCTTGGAGTTGTTGTATTGGTTAGAGTAATTGATGGGACTTTAACAAAAGGTCAAAAAATTAAAATGGTTGGAACAAATAGTACTTATGAAATTGATGATATTGGGATATTTACACCCAAAAAAGTTTCAGTTAATAAGTTGGGACCAGGAGAATTAGGTTACATAATTGCAGGAATAAAAACTGTTTCTGATACCCAAGTTGGTGACACAATTACTGATGATAGAAAACCTTGCAAGGATACCCTAAAAGGATTCAAGCCATCACAGCCATCGGTTTTTTGTGGTTTATTCCCTGTTGATAGTGGTGAATTCGAAGACCTAAGAGAGTCCATTGAGAAATTAAGCCTCAATGATTCTAGCTTTCAACATGAAACTGAAAATTCAGCTGCTCTTGGATTTGGTTTTAGGTGTGGATTCCTTGGTTTACTTCACCTTGAAATTGTTAGAGAGAGAATTGAGAGAGAATTTGATATCGACCTTATAACAACTGCACCAAGTGTTATTTATAAGATATATTTAAATGATGGAACCTTTATAGATCTCCATAATCCTGCTGATATGCCTGACCCTAGTTTAATTAATTATATTGAAGAGCCTTGGATCAAGGCAACGATATTAGTACCCGATGAATATCTTGGAGCAGTACTTAAGTTATGTGAGGATAGGCGAGGAAATCAAGTAGAGCTTACATATGCCGGCAATAGAGCTATGGTTGTTTATGATCTCCCCCTTAATGAGGTAGTTTTTGATTTTTATGACCGACTTAAGTCAATTTCAAGCGGCTATGCTAGTTTTGATTGGCAGATGGATTCATATAAGGCAGAAAAACTTGTAAAAATGACAATTTTAGTAAATTCAGAAATTGTTGATGCTTTATCAATTATTGTGCATTCAGAAAGAGCTGATATGCGAGGAAGAGCTATGTGTAAAAAGTTAAAAGAGCTAATACCAAGACATCAATTTAAAGTTCCCGTACAAGCTGCCATAGGTGCTAGAGTTGTTGCTAGGGAGACAATTGCACCCTATCGAAAAGATGTTACAGAAAAGTTGTATGGGGGTGATGTGACACGAAAGAAAAAGCTTTTAGAAAAACAAAAGAAAGGTAAAAAAAGAATGCGAGAATTTGGTAATGTAAATATTCCTCAAGAAGCATTCATTTCTGCACTTAAATTTGATGAAAATTAATTGTAGTATATTTTAATAAGGAGAGGTGGCCGAGTGGTCGAAGGCGCGCGCTTGGAAAGTGTGTAGGCGGGTAACCGTCTCGGGGGTTCGAATCCCTTCCTCTCCGCCATTAATTATTTAGTAAAAAATTTGAATCTAATTAATCACTAAAAATTTCATTAATTCAGTCGCTAATATTGATGATGATTGTTTAATTTTTTTTCTATCTTCGCTGTCAGAAACTTCATAAGTCATTGAAGGAATATTATATTTATTATAGATGTAATTTTTTGAGACACCATTGTCTTTGTTTGAAGAATTAATAAGCTGAAAATTATAGCCAATCCCCAATAAGCCAGAGCTAGAATTATTTATCCAATTTTCTAAAGAAAATTTTGATAAGTTATTTGATGAATTCTCTGATATATAAAAAATATTATTATAAGTAGAGTGAAAATCAATAAAAAGGGCTAATTTACTATTAGCAGTTAATCGGATTAATTTTTCATTTACAGCTATTGTTTCAGGCTGAGAAAAAGTTCCCCAATCACGGTTTAAATCAATTTTATTAACATTATACCTCCAATGACCATTATCAACTCCGTCAGGGTTCATCAAGGGAACAAATATAATATTATATTGATTGAGGAAATTCTGTGAAAGCTGGCTTGGTGAAACTAACTGGTCGATAAAACCTTTAAGAGCAAAAGCGCCTGTAACCTCTGGCGGATGCTGCCTTCCTAAAATAATTATATAAGGATTTTTTATATCTGTTTCTATAAAAAACATAGTAATTGGTTTTTTTAAAACTGAAAATCCAATAGTTTCGCTTCTTACTTTTCCTGTTTCTTTAAGCTCATTAAACCAATTATAGTACCAAGATTGAGTAATGATCTCTTGAGATGCAATATATTGTTTTTTATTTGATGGTAAAAAATCAATTACTAAAATTTTGTCGTTATTCTTTTTTAAAATATTTAACATATTAAGATTATCCCAGGCCTTATTATCACTACTGATTTTAGGATTATATCTATAATTATAATTTCCATAATCTAACTCAATTTTTATATTTTCAGAATGCTTTGACTTTCTAATGGCGAACCAAGGGCTTGGGTTGATTGAGTCATCTGTTTCTGAATTAATAAAAAGTTTTATATGTTGAGAGTTAATAATTTCACACGAAAGATTACCCGCACCAGGGAAATCAAAATCAACCAGAACAATACTAGTCAGACATTGTTTATTAAGGACTGGATTTTCAGCATGTAGAGGGTTTGATAAAAAAAATATTATAAAAAAAAGGATTCTTTTCATCAATTAAAATTTATAACTCAGATCAAGGTAATAATGTCTTCCTAAATTATCATGCTTATCAAAGTAATAACCAAAAATATCAGAAGCTAAAGGAGCTCTTTCATCAGTTATATTTTTAATACCTAAGCGTATTCGTGAATTATTAGAATTTAAATTTAGGCGGTAATCAATGTAGCCGCTTATTGTATTGTAGGCCTTAACATTCCATAAACTTCCGTCTGAAAGTTTATTTCTAGTTTCATAAAATTCACCAATGTGTTGTCCAAAGAGACCTAGCCCCCAAGAACCTTTATTCCAAATTAGCTTTAAGTTTGCCTGAATTTTAGGCGACCCATCCTTTTCCAAAAGATCTGAAAAACCACTGATGGCAAGTTCCTTAGGAATAATTCCGTTTTCTTGTGCTTCAATAAGTCTAATAAAATCGTTACCAGCTTTTTGTTTAAATTTTTCTAATTTAGCAATATTCAAAGAAAAATTAAAATTCCCAAGCGAATTAATCGCAGAGTAATATAAAGAAAAATCAAAACCACTTTGAATTCTTGTATCTAAATTTTGATAACTTTCAACAACCCTTGTAACACGTCCAGCAGGGCAAATACCTGCATTAAGATAATTCTCAATTTCGCTCTCATCTGGACTTTCTCTATAAACTAATGGGCTAGACTTAACTAGCGAACAATTATTAAGGTCATTAGTTTCCATTCTAAGAATTAAATCTGTGAGCATAATATTATCCTCACCAAAAAGACCTATAGTGTCTTGCTTTTCAATTTCCCACCAATCTAAAGTAAAAATTAAATTCTTAATATTCTTAGGCTCATAAACTATGCCTAGTGAAATATTGGTTGATTCTTCTGGTCTTAATTCTTTGCTACCACTTGCAACTCTTTGAAGTGAATAATCACAATAATCTATTTTACCATTAGTATTTATTTGTTGAAGGCATAAAAGTGCATCCACTCCATAAATTTGACGTGATACGATTGATTCATTTATTTGTATAAGATTTGGAGCTCTGAAACCTTTTGACCAAGAACCTCTAAACATTAACTGATCATCAAGCTGCCAGCCAATAGCTATTTTTGGAACAGACTTACTTCCTATATCTGAAAAATCTTCATATCTTCCTGCTAATTGTATATTTATACTTTTAACAAAAGGAATATTCATTTCATCAGACACCAAAGGAATACCTAATTCAAAAAATGAAGAAACAACATCTCTTTTACCCGCACTATCAGGAGTGGGACTTGAATTCATAACATCGCTTACAAATGGATATGTATCACCATCTTTATCTTTATATAAAACTGTTCCATCCAATCTTGGATCGCGGTCATCCTTAAATGAATCCTCACGATATTCTGCGCCGGCTACTAAAGAAATATAGCCTGACCTTATTTCTAGAAAATCAAGATTTGTTATTCTAAAATCCCAGCCCTTTAATTCCCTTTCGCCTTTCCTATAGACATCAATAATTGCATCTTTAATTGATCCATCGATACTTGGAGTCTGGTCCTGGCTATACAATAGGTAGTCTTCATAGTTACCTCCTCCATTGAAAGGATTGTAGGCTTCAGGTGTCGATAATGCTAATGACTGCTCTACAAGAGAATTTGATAATCTATTACTTGTTATATCTTTAGATTTGGCCTTAGAAAAAAATATAGCAGTCTCCCAATCCCAACTTTTCCAAGAGCCCCTTAAGCCCTGCAAAAATCTATAAGTATGCTTCTCAACATTAACTTGTCTTGGGCCAATATCAACAAATCGATAATTATCCATTATTATAGATAATCCGCCGCTCGGTATTCCAATTATAATATCCTCACTGAGCCTATTAGGATTTATGCTTCCGTCTGGAAGCAGCTTAGACCCAAAGGGATTCCAGTAGTTTGATGCAGGAACAATTAATTTCGAGGAAGAGAATGCTGCTGAAGGGCTATTATTCTGATTAGTTTCTGAGTAATAGTATGAAAACTCAGTAAATGCATCAATTCCATTTCTAAAGTTATGCACCAATTTAGTTTGAATATTATCTCTAGTAAGGTCTGAAACAACCCATCTCTCTGCATTAAGGTTATATCTTTTTGTTAATGTATCAGAAGCTATACATGCAGAATTATTTAAGTCCTCAAGACATTTAGTGTCAGTATTGGGAAAAATTTCAAATTCACCAGATTTATCAGTTAAACCATTCGTATTATAAAAGTTAAAATCCCTAACACTGTCGACAAAATCGAACTGACCATATGGTGAATTAATAGAGCTTCGTCTGAAACGGGTTGTATCCCATTTAGTTTGAGAGATTTCTGGAAAGTGTCTCCAATCAGAGATTCCCATGCGTTCATCTTCCTTTGCCTGAATTGGATCGCGTTCATAATGATTATATAGAAAAGATATTGATGTATTTCCGGAATTGAAATTTGATCCATAAGCAAGATCGATTTGAGAATCTGATCTATTAAAGTTTTCAAATTCAATTGCTTTTATTTTTAAACTTAAACCATCTATTTTATCTTTTGTGATTACATTAATTACACCAGCAACGGCATCTGCTCCATATATAGCCGATGATCCATCTCTTAAAACCTCTATTCTTTCAATTCCATTTACAGGTAAAATATTTGAATTTACAGAATTAACTGGTACAAAACTTCCTCCAACAGACTCTGATTGAAAACTAGGGGAATTTATTAATCTTCGCCCATTAAGCAAAACCAGAGTATTTCCTGTTCCTAAATTTCTAAGATTAAAGGCGCCCATATCGCCTCTCGCACTATTTACACCAGCAATGGCATTACCAGCATCATTAAATTTATTTGTTCCTTGCTCAACCAGACTTCCAATCAAATCATCGCCTGAGTCTATGCCAAGCAATTCAATTTCTTTTGATGTAATAATTGTTACAGGTAAAATTTTTGTTAGTTTTGCATTGCTAATTCTACTGCCTACAACCAGTATATCTTCAACTTCAGTTGATTTTTGAGAATAAGAAATATTTGGAGCAACTAAAAGTGAGGCTATAAAAACTAATTTATATATTCTAGATATTATCTTAAATGGCAAAATACTTATCATTTTTTTATATGTTTTATTGTGTTAACTATTTAATTAATTAATGATGAATTAATATTATCAATTACATACATCGTTTCATATACCCTTTCATATGTGACATAAAGGCTTAAATGCATGAAAAATTATAATAATATAATAGAAATGATTGGAAATACTCCATTAATTTACTTAAAAAGTGCCTCCGAAGAAACAGGATGTAAAATTTATGGGAAAGCAGAATTCCTCAATCCAGGGCAATCAATAAAAGATAGGGCAGCACTTTATATTATAAAAGATGCCGAAAGAAAAAAATTGATAAATAAAGGGGGAATGATTGTTGAAGGAACCGCAGGTAATACTGGAATAGGATTATCGCTTGTTGGAAATTCACTAGGATATAAAACTACAATCGTTATCCCAGAAACTCAATCACAAGAAAAAAAGGATGCAATTAAGTTTTCTGGTGCCGACTTAGTTGAGGTGCCAGCAGTCCCATACAAGGATCCCAATAATTATATCAAATACTCTGGCCGTCTTGCTAAAGATTTAAATAAGCAATTGAAAAATGGAGCTTTTTGGGCAAACCAATTTGATAACACCTCTAATCGTAGAGCGCATATTGAAATGACAGGTCCAGAAATATGGAAACAAACCGAAGGAAGTATTGATGGCTTTATTTGCGCGGTTGGAACTGGAGGAACTTTATCTGGTGTAGGTTCTTACTTAAAATTAAAGAATAAAAATATATCAATTGGTCTTGCTGATCCAATGGGTGCAAACATGTATAGTTTCTTTAAAACCGGTGAACTAAAATCAGAAGGCAGTTCAATTACTGAGGGTATTGGGCAGGGAAGAATTACTGAGAATATTAAGGGAATGTCTGTAGATGTTCCTATAAGAGTAACAGATTCTGAAGCCCTAACAGTGCTTTATAATTTAATTCAAGAAGAGGGACTTTTTTTAGGACTATCTTCTGGTATAAATATTGCGGGTGCAAAAGAATTAGCAAAAACATTAGGTAGAGGTAAGGTAATTGTTACCATCTTGTGTGATCTAGCAAACCGCTATCAAAACAAAATGTTTAACGCTGGTTTTTTGGAGGAAAACAATTTACCTATACCGAATTGGTTATAATTATGTTCAAAAAAATTAAAGACTTTTGTAAGCGCTATTTTTGGCTTTGGATTATCTACCAAGCCATAAAGGGCTTAATTACAACCTCACTTATTTGGGTACCCCTAATTTATTATTACTTTATCAATTAATAATCATGGCATTAGAACAAAGTATAGATTTTAAGAATGAGAGCTCATTACTTTACGATTTACTAAAAAGTAAAAATGACGATATTTTTAATTCAAAGACTCAATTTAAATCATGGACAATTAATGATGTCTTATATCATCTTCATGTTTGGAATAATGCAGCATTTTTATCTTTAACTAATGAAAAAAAATTCTCTAAATTTATGAAAGATTTTTTTACTGCTATAAAAAGCGGGCATTCAGCAAGGTCACATGAGAAAGAACTTTCAAATAACATATCTGGTCAGAATTTATTGATGGAATGGAAAAAGGACTATGAGAAAATATCAGAAGAATTTTTAAATGCAGATCCAAAAAAAAGAGTTAAGTGGGCCGGCCCAGATATGAGTGTTAGATCAAGCATTACAGCACGACATATGGAAACTTGGTCACATGGGCAAGAAATATATGATCAGCTTGGGGTCATAAGAAACGATGTAGAACATATTAAAAATATTGTGATTATTGGCATAAATACTTTCGGTTGGACTTTTATGAATAGATCGTTGGAAGTTCCTAATGAGCAACCAAAATTAATCTTAGAATCTCCATCAAATAAAACTTGGGAATGGAATTCAAATAATAAAAAAGACTCTATAATAGGAAAGGCTTCTGAATTTTGTCAGGTTGTTACTCAGGTTAGAAATATTAAAGATACTAACTTAATAGTAAATGGCAATATTGCAAAAAAATGGATGTCCATTGCTCAATGCTTTGCTGGGCCACCAGAGGACCCTCCAAAGAAAGGAAGCCGTTTTACTAAAGGAGAAAAAAATGGATAAATTAAATAAAATTGCAGAACAAATATCAAAAATTTTAAAAAGTAAAAAACAAACTGTTTCAGTTGTTGAATCTTCCTCAGGTGGCTTGATATCAGCAGCTCTTTTATCACAGCCGGGAGCTTCTTCATATTATATGGGTGGACAGGTTATTTATACAGCTCAATCAATTCGTGCTCTCACGGGCCTGAGGTTAAGAGAGCTGAAAGAGAAAAATATAAGATCTAGTAGTGAACCTTTTGCCTTGTTAATTGCTCAAAAAGGCTGCTCTATGTACGATACAGACTGGTGTTTAGGCGAAACTGGAGCGGCTGGTCCTTCTGGGAATGGTTATGGTGATCCATCAGGATATTCTTGTTTTGCTGTTTCAGGAATAAAAGAAAAAACAAATCATATATTCACCAATTCTAATGACCGGATAGAAAATATGTTTAAATTTTCTGAAGAGGCACTTAATCAATTCATAGAGGTTATTGAGAATTAACTGGGAGCTCGCTTAGATAAAATTCTTTGAAGAGTCCTTCTATGCATCTTTAATCGTCTAGCAGTTTCTGAAACATTCCTGTCACACAGTTCATAGACCCGCTGAATATGCTCCCACCTAACACGATTTGCGCTCATTGGTTCTTCAGGTGGCGCCGCCTTTTCATCAGGCTGGGCAAAAAGAGACGCACAAATATCATCAATTCCAGCAGGTTTTGATAGGTAGTCTATGGCTCCAACTTTAATTGCTGAAACAGCATTCGCAATATTACCAAATCCAGTAAGAATTATAGATCTTGCTTTTGGATTAATTTTTTGAAGTTCTAGAATTACTTCTAGTCCATCCCCATCATCCAATCGCAAATCAATTACTCCGTAACTAATCTGTTCTGATTTTAAAATAACTTTTGCATCTGCAACGGATTTAGCTTCAAAAGTATTATAGCCTCTCCTTGTTAAGGCCCTCGATAATTGATTTAGCCATATTTGATCATCATCGACAATAATAATATTTTTATCATCAGGTAATTTTGTCATATCTATTAGTTAGTCCTTTTTTTGTAAATTTCAACTGTACACATCATATGGAATTTTAATTAATACCACAGCACCATATTCTGGATGAACCTTATTATAAGCTTGAACTGAAATATTCAGTCGCTCTAGTAAGGTTTTTGAGATAAAAAATCCCAAACCTAATCCATCGCCATTATTAGATGATTTAGAGCGTGACGAAACATATGGATCGCCTATTCTACTTAAAATAGAATTAGAAAATCCTTTTCCATCATCATTAATTTCTAAATTAATGAATTTTCCGCTTTTCGAGACATTTAACTCAACAGTAGTTGATGCAAAATCAGCTGCATTCTCAATTATGTTCGAAAGACCCAAAAGTAATTCGGATCGTCTTCTTAATAAAATTTCTTTCATTCTAGGGTCATTATCGTTAAAATTAATAGAAAATTTTATTTCCTTTACCTTAATTAACTCACATAACTCCTCAAGAAGTGCTTGAAGTTCTATTTTTGTTATTAAATCATCATCGCTAGAAGGTTTCTCTCCAAGCGAACCAAGAATTTTTTTACACTTATCAACTTCCTCAGACAAGATCATAAGATCTTTTTTTGCATTTTCATTAATGCTTTCATCGTTCTTTAGTTCGTTTGCAATAAGGCTAATAGTCCCTAAAGGTGTGCCCAGATGATGGGCAGCTGCAGCTGCTAAGCCATCCAAAGAAGATAAATTCTTTTCTTTAACCAGTAAATTTTCTGCTACTTTAAGGGCAGCAGATATTTTTCTAGATTCATCGGTTAGGCCACCTGCGTAAAAAGTTAAAAATAAAATCGTCACAAAAAGAGAAACCCACATACCAAGAATAAAAATTGGTGGAACAGAGAGATCAAGCATATTACTTTCAAGCGGGTAATTAAAAGATCCCAGAATTGTTATAAAAATAATAGTAAGAAAGATTAGAATGGAGGTTGATCGAATAGGTAAGCTTGTAACAGTAATTGCAATTGGAGTTATAAATAATACAACAAAAGGATTTGATAAACCTCCCGTAAAAAATATCAGTAACGCAAGTTGAAGAATATCTGCTGCTATAACAACAGTTGTGGCAGTTTCACTTAACCTATTGTTGGTGGAATAGCGAGGGTAAAGCGCAAGGTTAGAAATAATTAAAGCAAGTATTGTTAAAAGTATCTCTAGCCAAGGTAATTGAAATCCAAAAAAATATTCGACAACAAGGCATGTTATTATTTGTCCCAATACAGCTATCCATCTCAGATTAATAAGCGTCTTTGCTCTAATCCCAAGACCTAAACTAGATATTTCTTTTTCTACGTTTTCCATTACACAACTATACTATATTTAAGAATTTCTTCACCTGACTAACTGCAATTTGTGGATCAATAACTTTAATAGTAGTCATTCCAATTGCCCTGGCAGGCTTTAAATTAACTCCAAGATCATCAAGGTAAATACACTCCTCGGGCAAAACTCCAAGGGCCTCACAAGACATATTGTATATTTTAAGGTCTGGCTTTCTTATTCCTATTAAAGAAGACTCAATAACGTGATCAAAAATTTTCATAACTTCTGATACTTCGTTAGAATTATTATTCTGATTATTAGTGTCTGGTTGCACATTATTTGTTATGCATCCTAATTTATAACTTCCCTTGAGATCGTTTAAAAAATCAACCACAAAGGGTCTTATTTTTCCTGATAATAATTTTATAATTTGACTACCCATAATGTCAAAACCCTTCTTTTTAGCTTCACTCATGAATAAATTATTAAATTCACTAGCATTAATATCATTTCGTTCAAATTTTGCCCAAGCATTGGTATCTGGATTCTCGGAATTAATTGTTCTAATTAAATCATTTGGTAGATTATTATCTTTTTCAAAATTATTAAATGCCTCAAAAGGGCTTGAAGTAACTACTCCGCCAAAATCCCAAATTACTGCTTTATATGCCATATTTTACTCCAAATTAAAGAGATAATAGCCCTCTTATAAAAAACAAGCTAGAATTGATTATAGTGTTTGTTTAAATGAATAGGAATTAAATGAAAAAATATAAATTAATTAATGTGATCATACTATTGATTATTATTCCAATTAACGCCGAGGCTAAAAGTACTATTTCATATTCTGCTAACCTGGGTGGCCTCAGAGTTGCTGAAGTAATTTATTCAGTAGACCTTCGTGAAGATAGCTGGAATATTAAAACTGAAATACAAGCTGCAGGATTAGTTGACAAGTTTGTTAGCTTTATTTTTAACTCAGAAAGTAAGGGTTTTTCAGATCAGGGCATCCTTAAGCCTGAACTATATAATTTTTCTTATGAAATAAAGAATAAAAATAAATCTAGAAATGCCGAAATAAAATACGAAAATGGTCTCCCTGTTAGTATCAAGGCTGAGCCACCTTACCGTAATAATGATATTTTAAGTAAAGAAGATTTGGCTAAATATGGCTTAAATTCAAGTGACCCCAATAGTGCATTCGTAGTCCCCGGTATTTATAAAAATCCATGTACAGAGAACAGTAAGAGCTTTGATGGGGTTCGCTCTTATCAAATAAAAATGAATAAAAAAAGTAAGAAAAGAAAAATTACTATAGATGAAATTGAACATGATGTTATTTTATGTGCTGGATCTTTTAATCCAATAGTGGGTTATGAGGAAAGTGATTTCCTTGAAACTGCCAGGGAAATGAATTCAATAAAATATTGGTATAAGCTTTTTGAAAAAGAAAAAATGTGGGTTCCTTTAAAATTTTCAATTGATACTCCTATTGGAGTACTTGTGGTTAAGGCAAATAAAATAATTACTAACCAGTGAGAATGTAAATGAATATTCCAGTAAACTCCTTTAAAAATTTCGACTCTGGTAATAAAGAAATTGCAAAAGATATTGGCCTTGCTTGCAAAGAATTTGGTTTTTTTGCAATAAAAGATCATGGAATTAGTGCA